>Ga0209631_10000004_pt1 | contig 247369 bp, 210 predicted proteins | sample COG_08_FD_184752 | JGI IMG/M metagenome (GOLD analysis project Ga0209631, IMG submission 184752) | Pelagic Microbial community sample from North Sea - COGITO 998_met_08 (SPAdes) (version 2) | ecosystem: Environmental > Aquatic > Marine > Neritic zone/Coastal water | place: Helgoland, sampling...
CGAGCGAGTGGCGGCCATTGATAACGACCAAATGATCTTGGGAATTGGCACCGGTAGCACTGCGGAGTGTTTTATTCGCCAATTAGTAGCGCTCAGGGGCCGTATAGATGTGACGGTTGCTAGCTCAGAGCGCTCAGCAGACCTGTTGAAAAGTCTCGGCCTACCGGTTGCAGATTTGAACAGTGTCGGCGGTCTCGATGCGTACGTCGACGGGGCAGATGAGGCTAACCAGCACCTTCAGCTCATCAAGGGTGGCGGCGCAGCGCTTACTCGAGAGAAGATTGTCGCTGCAGCCGCGCAGCAGTTTATTTGTATTGCGGACGAGAGCAAGCTGGTGGGCACATTGGGTAGCTTTCCGCTACCTGTTGAGGTGATTCCCATGGCGCGCAGTTATGTTGCACGGACATTAGTGCGTTTGGGCGGGCAGCCCGTATGGCGCGAGGGCGTCGTCACAGACAACGGTAATATCATCCTTGACGTCTATGGCATGGAGATTGCGCAAGCCATGAAAGTAGAAGAGCAAATCGATCATATTGCCGGCGTTGTGAGCAATGGTTTATTCGCTTTGCGTCCTGCGGATGTTCTGTTACTCGGCACCGCGGAAGGCGTTCGCACACTCACGGCTGGCGAATAGACATGGGTCTTACTTATCCTCGCGGTAGTCAGCAAATAAAAGGATGTCGCCCAGACACCCTTTGCTCGATCTTATTCCCCGGGGTTGCCTAAGTATCGAAGATCTTTCCCGGGTTCATGATATTGTCCGGATCAAACACGGATTTGATGCCTTTCATGATGGCAATTTCCTCGATGGTTCGGCTATAACCTAAAAAATCCTTCTTCAGTAGACCGACGCCGTGCTCAGCAGAGATGGAGCCCCCCATCGCCTTAATGACAGAAAAAATATCAGCGCTCACTGCTTTGCAGCGGGCTTGAAAATCGGCCACTGGAACGGAGTCGGGTTTCAAGATATTGAGATGGAGGTTGCCGTCGCCAATATGCCCATACCAAATCACTTCCAGGTCCGAATAACGTGCCGCAACAATCCCGTCCACTTGCGCAAGAAACCCGGGCACCTGTGCAATGGTCGTCGCAATATCATTTTTGTAGGGTGTCCAGCGCGCGATAGTGTCTGAGATGTCCTCGCGCAGACGCCATAGGCTCCTTCGTTGACTCTCATTTTGGCTAACAACGGCATCCTCCACCCAGCGCTCAGTCATGCAGTAATCGACAATGGCCATAATCGCGTCATCGGTGGCCTCCCCTAAATGCTCGTACTCGAGCAGGGCATAAAAAGGGGTCACGGCCGCGAAAGGCCGCTGTAACTCTTGGTGTTCGATGACCTTATTGAGCGCCAGTTCAGAGAAAAATTCATAGGCTAACAGCGGGATCTGGGCTCGAAATGCCTGCAAGACTGCCATAACCGCATCCATCGATGGCAGACCAAGGACAATAACTCGGGGGTTAATAGGCGGCTTGGTGAGTTGCAGCGTCGCCTCAACAATGATGCCTAGGGTGCCCTCTGATCCCGCTATCAAATGGCGCAAATCGAAGCCCGTATTATTTTTTATCAAGCCCCGATTTAGATCCAGTACATCGCCTGTTCCGGTCACCACTTTGAGCCCGCTTACCCAGTCCCGGGTCATGCCGTAGCGAATGACTTGGATGCCCCCCGCATTGGTGGCGATGTTGCCGCCTATTTGACTTGACCCGCTGGACGCAAAATCCACCGGATAAATAAGCTGATGATCGACGGCAATGGTTTGAATCAGCTTAGTAATGGTGCCAGCTTGGCAGCGCAGACTCCGGTCTATGGTATTGAACTCCAGTACTTTATTCATTCGATCTAGCGCAATGACGAGCTCGCCATTGCTCGCCATGGCGCCACCGCTAAGACCGGTTCGCCCGCCTGAAGGAACAATCGCGACACCTGCTGTCCGAGCCTTGCGTACAATTGCCTGAACTTCAGCGATCGTTTCCGGTAGCGCTACTGCGCAAGGGTTGGGGGTCGCAAAACGCGTCCAGTCCCTGCCGTAATGGTGGCGCGAGCGGTCATCCGTCAGAAAACGCTGCTCACCTAACAGCTGCGACAATTGTTTGCGAAAGTCATTTAGTCGTGTGGTCATATTCTTCGTCATAGCGGTTGGTTAAAGATGCAACATCCTCGATTACCGCTGTTGGCTCCGGGTTGACGGACTGCAGAAGGCTGACCCATGGCCCCGCCTATTTCTACTTGGCAACCTCCCTAGAATACATAGGACCGCAGGGGGATGGCTATTAGCTTCCCAGCATCAAACGTGTCGATTCACAACAGCCGCACATTTAATACCGAGGAAATTGCTTTCATGGCAGTGAGCATGTCTTGATTGGGCTGTTCACTGATATCGAGAATGTTGTACGCAATGTCATCGCGGCTTTTATTAACCATGTCGACAATATTGACGTTGTTCGCCGCAAATATGGATAGTACCTCGCCAAGGACGCCGGGCTCATTGCGGTTAGTAAAGGTCAATCGAGCGTGCGTATCTGCGTGCCCGCGCGCGAGTTCAGTCGTGGGAAAATTGACCGAATTGGTGATGTTACCGTGTTCGAAAAAATCTCGCAGTTGTGCAACTGCCATAATCGCGCAATTTTCTTCCGCTTCGGTCGTGCTAGCGCCAATGTGCGGCACGGCGATGACCTTCTTATGGTTAACCAGCCAGGGCTCAGGAAAGTCACAGATGTATTGTCCGAGCGCCCCTGCATCCAAAGCTTTAACCACCGCTTTAGAATCGACGATTGATGCGCGAGCAAAATTAAGAAGGCACGCGGTTGACTTCATCAGCTTCAAGTTTTCTTCATTGATCAGGTCTTGGGTGGCCGCTATGGCGGGCACATGGAGCGTGAGGTAATCGACTCGTGTCAGTAATTCATTAAGGCTTTCCATCCGCTTTATGCGGGACGAAAGGCGCCAAGCGCCATCAATAGAGAGCGCGGGGTCGTAACCCATGACTTCCATCCCGAGTGCCAGTGCCAAGTCGGCGACGAGAGAACCTATGGCACCAAGACCAACGAGGCCCAGTGTTTTGCCTGTTAGCTCGCTACCGGCGTAATGTTTTTTTTGTTGTTCTAAGAGTGTCGCCATCTCCTTGGAATCTGTCATAGCCGTTAGGGTGTTCACGTAGTCGCGACCCTGTAGGATGCCCCGAGAACCTAAAAGCAGACCTGCAAGGGCCAACTCCTTGACTGCATTGGCGTTTGCTCCCGGAGTGTTAAAGACGACGACGCCTTTGGCGGTGAAGTCAGCGACAGGAATGTTATTGGTTCCGGCGCCGGCGCGCGCTATGCCAAGGACTGACTCGGGTAGGGGCGTGTCGTGCAGCTTCTGGCTTCGAAGTACAATGCCATGGGGCAGATTTTCCTGTTCAGATACCTGATAGAAATCTGAGGGAAAGCCCGATAAGCCTCGCGATGAAATTTTGTTGTAGGTCCGAATATAAAACATGGTGTGAATCCCTTAGTGTGATTGTTTGACGTGACTGTAGGCCCAGCCAATCCATTGCATGAGTAAGGCAGTGTCAGCCGAATCCACCGTGGCACCACCCCAAATGCGCAGACCGGCGGGCGCATCTCGATAGGCGCCAATGTCAAAGCCGACTTTTTCGTCTGCCAATAGAGCAACGATGGCTTTTACGTGTTCCGGACTTGCATCCATCGTAAGGCAGATGCTGGTACTTGAAATAGTCGCTGAATCTTGAGCCAAGAATTGTAGCCAGTCGTGTTGCGCTACGTAGTCGGCGACTGCCGCTAAATTGGCTTCAGATCGTTTTATACATGCTGTTAATCCTCCGATACCCTCGACCCAGTGCAGGGTGTCTAGATAGTCCGCGACACAAAGCATTGATGGGGTGTTAATAGTTTCACCTCGGAAAATTCCTTCTATGAGCTTGCCCGCCTTGGTCAGGCGGAAGATCTTCGGTAAGGGCCACGCGGGTGTATAGGATTCTAGGCGCTCAACCGCACGTGGACTCAATATCAACATGCCGTGGGCACCCTCACCGCCCAACACTTTTTGCCAGCTAAAGGTGACGACATCCAGCTTGCGCCAGGGAATGTCCATCGCAAACACTGCTGAGGTCGCATCGCAAATCGTCAGGCCTGAACGGTCGTCGGATATCCAGTCAGCGTGAGGTACTTTCACGCCGCTGGTCGTGCCGTTCCAAGTAAAGACAATGTCATGGTCTGGGTGAGCGGCGGCCAAATGTGGTAGCGCACCATAGGCGGCGTTGAGATGGTGAATATTATCCAGTTTGAGTTGGGTTTTAATATCGGACGCCCAATCCCCGCCAAAAGATTCCCAAGACAGCACGTCGACCGGTTTGGGGCCCAACAGAGACCACATTGCCATCTCAACCGCACCGGTATCTGATGCCGGAACGATACCAATTTTATACTCTTCGGGAACGCCCAGTAGCTGGCGCGTTTTATCAATGGCAAGTTGAAGGGTTTTTTTCCCAATCCCTGACCGATGTGATCGACCTAAACTCTCGGTTCTTAGTGACGTCACATCGTACCCGGGTCGTTTACTACAAGGGCCCGATGAAAAATGTGGGTTGGCGGGTTTAGCGCTGGGTTTCATAACCTATTCCGTTCGTTGCTAAATACAAACAATTGATGCGTGCAAAGGGACCAAGGGGTGACTAATTTCATCGGCCAGAATCAGCAGGCTGACTGCAAGCTCAGTCCTGCTGTCCATGATAAAGCTGCAGCTATGGACAAATTTATTTTGTTACGCGTCCCACCATGTCTTTACCCTCATTGAAATCCTTAAGCCTGCGTGCTGTTTTTAAGCGGCAGAAACGTGCCCTATCTCGCCTACCCCTGGGGCGCTATTTTATAGTCACCTGCTGACAACGGGTGCACTAAAGGTATAGCAAACTACCCAAAATTCACCTGATTCACCGTGCCTCGCCTAAACAATGGATAAAATCGATAGTGGAGGGCCGCCAAGTAAATCGCTCGAATGTGTGAAGGTAGCGAGCGTGTTATTGTGACGCCCTCATGGCCAGCTGCAAACAACATTTGTGGGCTAAAGGCGCATTCGAGCGGGTGCCGGGCGTAAGTTCCCGTAAATTACTGTAAATTATTCACTATTTGGCGGTGTAGCTCTGCCCTCTGACTAGCAAAAACCTTTACGATGTAACGTGATTACAAAAATAATGCACCATAGACAGCCCAGCCTGCTGTTGCTGCGGTGTCCACGAAACACGTGACCTAAAAATAACGCATAGGAGATCCTCATGCTGCTCAACCTACGTAAATTAACTCGGGCGGTGGCGACAGCCCTGGCCACCTCGATGCTGGCTAGTATAGCCGTTGCCCAACAGGCAGACACCGCCGAGGAAGAAAAAGAAGACGCTTTGGTGATGGAATCGGTGATTGTTACGGGTACCCGCCTAAAGCGGACCAGCTTTGACACGACGCAGCCGTCTACCAGTTTCGATTCGGATTTTATCCTTAATAACGGCTTCAACAATACCTCTGAGGCCATCTTGGCGTTGCCACAGATGGCACTGACCGGAACGAGCCTAGCTGACTCGAGTGGTAATGGTGATCGAAACGTTGGACAAACCTTTGCAAACCTCTACAACTTGGGCACCCAGCGGACGCTAACGCTGATCAATGGCCGCCGGACGGTATCAGGAAACGCCCCTACAGCATTTGGCGCTACAGGTGGCTCGCAGGTCGACCTCAACACCATTCCGACGTCCCTCATTGACCGGGTTGAAGTGATTTCAATTGGCGGCGCACCTGTCTACGGATCAGATGCCATTGCGGGTACGATTAACGTACAAATGAAGCGCGATTTCGAAGGCTTCGAGATAGATATTGCATCCGGTGCGGCTGCTGATGAGGGAGACGCATGGGAGAATCGAGTGGGCATTACTGCCGGCTTCAATTTTGCTGAGGGCCGCGGCAACATGGCTTTCGGTTATGAGTACAACAAAACTGATGCCGTTGTATATAACGACCGTCAGTACACGCGGGATTACTACTACGATTTCGACAATCCCAATTATGATGCGGATGATCCTTCTACGGGAACAGCAAAGTACTACGCGCCCGGTCGGTCTATTCCCATCGTGACCCGCTCGGGTGTTCCGGGAATCAATCCCGGCCCAGTGCTGTTTGCGTTTGGCTTGGGGTACTTTGAGAATCCCACCACAGGCAAGCCGCTGACTTTTGACGAGAGCGGCCGCCTTAGAGATTTTGATCTGGGACTACCTACAGGTAATGCGATTACCTTTGAGGGAGGCGAGGGTCTACTACTCCAAGACTATGGATCAATCCGTGCGCCCATTGAGCGGCACCTAATCAACGTATTTGGCCATTACGACATCACTGATAATATTTCTGCCTTCTGGGAAGCCAACATTTATCGGGGCAAGTCTTCCGATCCCAACTCGCAGCCTTTTTATCAATCGGCACTTTTTGGGGGAGAATCGACTTCGTTACCCATCTCCATAGACAACCCTTACATTGATCCAGCGGATCGCGCGTTGCTCGTAGCAGCGGGCGCTGGCGACTTCATCTACCTTCAGAAAGCTATGGACGATTTAGCCCAGAGCGGGAAGACTGGTGGTGAGACGGACACCGTTCGTCTAATTGCCGGTTTCGAGGGCCAGTTCGAGTTTGCGGGTCGCGATATTAGCTGGGATGTCTCGTACAATCGCGGAGTCAGTGAAAGCACGACTAACAACACGCAGCTCGTTGAGGACAATTACCGAGAGGCGCTTGATGTCGAGGTCAATGGCGCTGGTGAAATTGTTTGCTCCAGTGGCAATCCCGACTGTGTCCCGCTAAATGTACTCGGCATTGTCACAGACCAAGCAGTGATTGATTATGTCACTACACAGGCTTACGAAGACGCCAAGTTGACCCAGAATATTTTCCAGGCCAACGTGTCGGGGTCGGTTATGGACCTTCCTGGCGGCGAACTGCAGCTCGGCTTTGGTGTTGAGAAGCGCAAGGAAACTGGCGACTATCGTCCAGATGCCTTCCTCGCCAACGGCCTTGGCAGAACGGCTGCATTGGCCCCGCTCGGTGGTGGCTTTGAAACTGAAGAATGGTATGTAGAAACGATTGTGCCTCTCATCGATCCTGAATGGCTGCCAGTGCTGTCAGCTATTGAATTGGAGGGTGCTTACCGACAGGTTGATCACTCTAACTCGGGTCGAGACGAGACCTGGAACGTCGGCGCTCGCATTGTCTTTGACATTCCTCGCGCCGGTGAGCTGACCCTTCGTGCCAACACCACCGAGGCTGTTCGCGCTCCGTCAATTGTTGAGCTGTTCTTGCCCGTCTCAGAGACCTTTGCATTTGCCAATGACCCTTGCGATCCGCGCTATCTTGATTCAGGTAATTCGCCCGCAACCCGACGCGCGACATGTCTGGCTGAAGCACAAGCATCAGGCGCCAACTATGATCCGGATACTTTCGAATCGTTCATTGTTAATGCATCTCAGCAGGGTTTCACGGGTGGTAACCAGAATTTGGAAAATGAAACCTCTGAAGCGTACTCAGTTGGCCTGGTTTTCCGACCCGCGTTCATCGATGATTTCGTTATCTCCATCGATTATCTGGACATTGAGTTGACTAATTCTATTGAAAGTCTTGGTCTGTCAACATTGATGGGCAGCTGTTACGACAGTGGCGATTTGAACTCTGCTCCCTGCAGGTCGTTTAGCCGTGATCCAAATACCTTCCAAGTAAGCACTTTCCAGACCGGTCAAACCAACGCTGGGTTTAGTGAGCTTCAAGCTTACCAGCTCAACATTAGCTACAATTTTGATATACCAAGCGTTCCAGGAATGTTCAGCCTGAACGGTGGTGGGTTCATGATTGATGAGGATCTATTCTCTGTGACCGGCGAAGAGACTGATGTCAGCGATGTCAAAGGTCTCGTAGGTAACGCGGATTTGCGTGCCAACTTAGGCCTGACCTACATGCTGGAGGACTGGCGCTTCAACTGGCAGACGTCCTATCAATCAGGCGTCAACAAGTCTAACTCGGCCCCAGAGCGGTTTTACGACATCCCCAAGCTTGACGCCTATTGGCTTCACACTGCGTTTGTCGGCTATACCTTGAACGAGAATGTCGAGTTCAGCGTAGCGGTACGTAATGTGTTTGATGAAGAGCCACCTTATGGTCTAAACAGTCTAGGTGCCAACGGTGTTTATGACCTGATAGGACGCTATGTGACCGGTAACGTGCGTATGCGCTTTTGATCCAGTGAGCGGTTCTCGTCGCTTGGGCGTAAACCTTTAGCGGCAAACAGAAAAAAAGTCCAGCGTTGAGCTGGACTTTTTTTTTGCTGATTGACGTCGTGTCTGGGGCTTTGCCCAGTGGGTGATGCTGTCAGCTCCGACGACGCCATTGCCGACCGTTTGACTAGGCGTTTTTGCTGCTGCGGATCGCTAGCGCAGCGAGGCGTACCCAGAACCGGCTACGACGACTATCTCTTAATGCGGTATTCAGCATTGCGTCATTGGGGTTCATTGGCTGATTTGATAGTAGACTCATCGTTGGCGCTGCTCAGGTATGTTGGTGTAGGTGCCGGTCCATGTAGGCGCTGCCAGATGTTCCCAACACGCAACAATCGACTGTCTTCGTTAGCGCTGGCTATGAATGAAAGGCCCAAGGGGATACCTTTCACGGTTCCCATCGGAACACTTAAATGCGGGTATCCGGCTATTGCTGGTAGATATCCGACCCCTACCCAGGATGGCCAAACATCGCCATTAACAGCGTCTCTTGGCGGTGATATAGGCCCTGACGGAGCTACTAGAATGTCTGCCTTCGCCTGTTTTAAAAGCGTATCGATACCCTCCGAACCTGTCGCTGCCTTTATGGCCGCTAACGCTAGCAGATAAGCGCTCTCGTCCATGCCCGCTTGATGGTTGGCGGCAATAAACTGTTCCTGACCAAATAACGGTAGCTCGGTGCGCGCGTGGGCATTATTAAATGTGATGAGGTCGCTGAGTGACCGGCTAGCGACTGTGGCCGGTGTGGCGGCTAAATAGTTATTGACGCTGGTTTTGAACTCGGTTTCAAGGACTAGCAATTCATGACTGCTGAGGTTTTTGTCGGTCGGTGCGAATTCGTCTACCTCAACTAAGGTGGCGCCAGCCGTTGCTAATATAGCTAGGGCGCGATCGAACCGGGCAATGATCTCTGGGTGATCCCCTTGGGCAAAGCGGAGCACCGCCACGGTAATATCGCTGAGGTCGGTATCGTCTGTTAAGGCGTTTGAGTAGTCTGTGGTGCCTGCCATGGCGTCGAGCAGCTGAGCAGCACCAACAACGGTCCTCGCCATTGGGCCAGCGGTATCTTGGGAGGGTGCGATGGGTACAATACCTGCCTGTGGAAGCAACCCTAACGTCGGCTTAAAGCCGACGACGCCATTGACATTGGATGGGCAAATAATGGAGCCGTTTGTTTCGGTGCCTATAGCCAACGTGGCTAAACCTGCTGCTACTGCCACCCCGGACCCCGAGCTTGATCCACAGGGAGAGCGATCAAGTACGTGCGGGTTCTTCACCTGCCCTCCGACCGAGGACCAACCACTGACAGAAAAATCTGAACGAAAATTAGCCCATTGACTGAGATTGGTTTTACCCAGAATGACAGCGCCTTGTTGCCGTAGCTTCGCGATGATGGGGCTATCTACCGTCGAGATATTATTTAAGAGCGCTGTGGATCCGGCAGTTGTGGCTATGGGGTCCGCGGTCTCGATATTATCTTTAACAAGAACAGGAATGCCGTCAAGGTTTCCAAGCGTTGCGCCTTGACGACGACGTTGATCACTCGCTTTGGCGTATTGAAGCGCGTCTGGATTCAAGCTAATCACCGCGCGTAGCTGTGGCCCGTTCCGATCGAGTTTGTCGATCCGTTCTAGGTAATGACGCACCAGCGCTTCCGAGGTTAAGCCATCCACTAGCATAGACTGCTGGAGATCATGCAGCGTTGCAGTCGTTAAATCAGGACGACTGTTCAGATTGGCAGATTGGACCACAGGCTCTACGCTCAGTGTTTGGGTCGGCCCTTCACTGTCGCAGCCACCCGTTGTCAGCAACAGTGGAGCTAATGAAGTCATAACCATAAAGCGTGCGAGTCGTGTAGCCGACTGGGAGGCGCTTACGGTAGTAGAATGGGGTAATTTCATAGTCATTGGGTTAGGCTACCTATAGTTGGTTTGCTTCGTACGCCATCTGCATATCAGCAAGACACTGCGGTTTAATTTTGCTGGCATTGCCCGCCGTACCAAAAGATTCATTGCGCTCGATACAAATGTCGCGCATGGCTTTAAGACTTTCGCTGAAGTATTTTCGAGGATCGAACTCAGCAGGATGTTGTGCCAAATAGCGGCGAATTGACCCCGTTGATGCCAGACGCAAATCGGTGTCGATATTGATTTTACGAACACCGTGTTTAATCCCTTCGACCACTTGCTCAACGGGTACGCCGTACGTTTCTGGAATGTCGCCACCATACTCGTTGATGATGGTGAGCCAGTCCTGTGGCACCGCAGATGATCCGTGCATGACCAAGTGAGTTTTGGGAATACGGGCATGAATGGCTTTGATGCGATCAATCGCGAGGATATCGCCGGTGGGCGGGCGGCTAAACTTATAGGCGCCATGACTGGTGCCACAGGCGATAGCGAGGGCATCGACACTGGTATCAGCGACAAACTGTGCGGCTTCATCGGGGTCAGTCAGCATCTGCTCATGGGTGAGTTTACCGACAGCACCAACGCCGTCCTCTTCACCGGCTTCGCCGGTTTCTAACGAACCCAAGCAGCCCATTTCACCCTCTACGGACACACCACAGGCGTGCGCCATATCCACGACGGTGCGAGTGACTCGCGCGTTGTAGTCATAATCCATAGGGGTTTTGCCGTCGTCTCCTAAGGAGCCATCCATCATGACTGAGCTGAAACCTAATTGGATTGAGCGCTGGCAGACGGCCGGAGATGTGCCGTGATCTTGGTGTATGACCACAGGAATGTGTGGAAACTCACTGATCGCTGCTTCCATCAGGGCACGCAAAAAGGGCGCGCCGGCATACTTACGTGCCCCGGCACTGGCCTGCATGATGACGGGCGAATCGGTGGCGTCAGCGGCCTCCATGATAGCTCGGGTCTGCTCAAGATTATTGACGTTAAACGCGGGCACGCCGTAGTTGTACTCCGCGGCATGGTCGAGCAGTTGGCGCAGGCTAATAATTGCCATGATCTATCTCCATTACATCAAAGCACACAGTCGTTGCGAGCGAATGAGGACTCATCCGCCGCCTCGCACCACTATATCACTGGCAACGGGGTGCTTTCCAAGATGAGTGAGCTAATATTAAAGTCACCCCTTAGCGTTAACCCCTCATGCAGACCCACTTGTGTTGAATGACGTATAGAAGCCTCCCTACCCCATTAGGCCGCTCCGCTCCAAAACCCCGAACATTGCAGCGCCACTAACGGCTCAATTTGTCGAGCAAGGCGTAAAACAACATGCCCGCTACCAGTCCTGGCCAGCGCAGTAGTGTTCCCCCTGGGAAGCGATGGGTGGGTACCGATGACATGAGATCGAAGTCTTCGCTGTCACCATTAACGGCCTGAGCGAGGAGATGCCCCGCGAGGGTCGCCGTTGGCACGCCGTGCCCAGAGAATCCCTGCGCATAAAACACTGACGGTCCAATACGACCAAAATCGGGCATACGATTCATGGTAATGCCCAGTGTGCCGCCCCAACCGTAGTCGATGCGAGTTTGCTCCAGTTCGGGATACCGTTTGAGCATATGGGGCCTGACAAACGCACCAATGTCATGGGGGAAGCGGGAGCGATAGTTCTCACCGCCCCCAAAGAGCAATCGACCATCGGCCGACAGCTTCCAGTAATTAATGATGAATAATGAATCCGAAAGGCTGAGTTTGTCGCGATTAATCTGCCGTTGCAGCGTTTCAGAGAGGGGTTCAGTCGCCACAATAAAATTATTAATGGGCATAATATTGCCAGCAATACGTGGTTCCAAGTCCCCGAGATAGCCGTTGCATGCCAAGACAAGAAAGCGCGACTTGACGCGACCATTGGCTGTATGAACGACAGTACGGGAGTCAGCGCTGTAACGAATAGCAGGGGTCTGCTCGTGAAGTGCGACACCGAGCGCCATAGCGGCTCTCTTTAGTCCTAGAGCGTACTTAAGGGGATGCAGGTGTCGGGCACCTAGATCAAGCATGCCCCCGTAACAGCCCTGCACAGAGGTTCGTTCACCTACCGCTTGTTTGGACAAGTATTGAATCTGTGAATAGTGATAAACCGTTTGTAAATGATCGACCTCTTCAGCGAGGGCCGAAGCGTGGCCAGATTTTGCCGCGACATGCAAATCACCCTGACCGAATTCGCAGTCAATGGCAAATGCCTGAACAAGGTGCTCAACGGTTTGCACGGCGTCGAGCCCTAACTGCCACAGACTTTTAGCAGTATCGAGTCCCAGCCATTTTTCCAGTGTTGCCTGATCTGCTCGTTGGCCGGTACCGACGTGACCGCCATTACGACCTGAGGCACCCCAGCCGATACGATGGGCTTCTAGCAGGGTGACTTCGAAGCCCAATTGTCGTAAATGAATGGCGGTGGATAGACCAGTATAGCCGCCTCCAATAACGCACACGTCGGTGTCTATATCGCCCTGTAAACTTGGCAGCACCGCCGGTGGTGACACCGATGCGGCATACCATGAGTTGGGGTAGGATGAGTCGGGCGTCATGGATGAACTCTCATAGATAACCGTGAACGGGCGTCTTTTACATCAATTCAACGATGTTGTCGTAACTTTATCACAGCCAAAAGGCAGGGGCGGCTGGTCTACGCAACTGGAGTCGTGACTGAACTAACCCGAAGGTGGCATTGGCACCGCTTGCCCATGCCTCACGCGCGGCACATACTTAGCCTTCTTTCATCACGCATGGAATTTTATGTCCACCCAATCACCGAATACCCCGCCATCGAATACTGTGATTCACCAGCCAGAGTCAGCGTTCTCAACAGACGCCATTCCTCAAAGCGATAACGCTGCCATCCGTCGCTGGTTGACCGACAATGCTATTTCTGAAGTAGAGTGTATCGTTCCTGACATGACGGGAAATGCCCGGGGGAAGTTTATACCGGCGCACCAATTTCTTGCTGAGCATGACCAAAAGTTACCTGAAAGCATTATGGTACAGACCGTCACAGGAGAGTACACCGACGACCATTGGGATTTTGTAGAGCCCACCGACACCGATATGATACTGCGGCCCGATGCTAAGACGCTGCGCAAAGTACCTTGGGCTAGAGAGCCTACCGCACAAGTTATTGCCGATTGCTATACCCCCGAGGGTGAACCACATCCGTTGTCGACTCGCAATGTACTCAAATATATTTTAAGGCTTTACGATGAAGCGGGTCTTAAACCCGTTGTAGCGCCCGAGGTCGAGTTTTATTTAGTACATAAGAACACTGACCCAGACTATGAGTTGATCCCTCCAAAGGGTCGCTCTGGGCGACGGGAAGTGGCGCGTTTGTCGTTCAGTATTGACGCGGTGGCTGAGTTTGAAGACTTTGTGGAGGATATGTACGACTATGCCGACGCCCAAGCTCTGAATGTTGACACGTTGACCCACGAAAATGGAGCGGCTCAATTAGAGATTAATTTTAATCATGGCGACCCCCTTGATCTCGCCGACCAAGTCTTTGTCTTTAAACGCACGGTTCGCGAGACGGCCCAGAAGCACGGCATGTATGCGACCTTTATGGCAAAGCCAATGCAGCGAGAGCCGGGTAGCGCACTACATCTTCATCAATCTATTCTCAATAAAGAAACCGGGGAGAATATTTTTTGCCGATCAGACGGCACTCCCACCGAGGCAATGATGCATTACTTGGGAGGCCTCCAGCGCTACACCCCTGAGCTCATCAGTTTTTACGCGCCCAATGTCAACTCTTACCGGCGATTAGCGCCTGATATCTCGGCGCCCATTAACCTCAGCTGGGGCTTTGATAATCGGACAACTGCATTTCGAGTGCCCAATGGAACAGCGGAAAACCTGCGTATAGAAAACCGTTTCCCCGGAGCTGACGCTAATCCCTATCTGGCCATTGCCGCGACATTGGCGAGTGGCCTATTGGGTATGCGCCAGCAATTACCGCCTACCCCGCCCCACAGAGGAACCGCAAACGAAGCAGGCGTGGTGGTGGCCAGAACGCTTGAAGAAGGTGTTCGCCAGCTAAATGACACTCCCGAACTTCAACAAATGATTGGCGAGCTATTTATGCGGGCCTATGCAGCGGTAAAGCTAGACGAGTTCGAAGAATTTAACCGCGTTATTAGCTCCTGGGAGCGAGAGCACCTGCTGCTTCAAGTGTAATCAAGGGGAGGGTGATCGATGAATGAGTTTGCAGCCGCTATGGACCCTCGGTCGGTAGGCTATCGATGGTTTGTGGCCATTAAATACATCACCTTCCTATTACTGTCTTTCAATGTTTATTTGTTTTTAGAGCAGGAGCTCATTTCTGCCACGCACGCCGGCATAGCGGAGCTCGATCTCGCTTCGCTCGTTCAGTTGTTCTCTGCCACTCTCGATACCGCCGCCTGGGTATTGCTACTTTTGCTGTTCGAACTGGAAACAGCAATCCTGCCGGATACCCGACTGGTAGGCGCTACTAAGTGGTCACTTCACGGTCTGCGCTGGCTTTGTGGTGCTGCGATTGTGTCGGCTTTTCTGGGTTATATTGGCGAGTGGGAAGTGTTTCGTCAGGCGGCCAGTCTTCCCGAACCTGCCTGCGATTTGGTGACCCAAGATTGGTCAGTATTACTCGGCTTCGACAGTTTTACGCCCTTAAATGCGGCTAATTGCAGCGCGTTGAATGCCGACGCGGTGCAAATCTCCGCCCTGCATCAGGTCATCGCGTCACCGAGGATCTTTGCCGATGCTCAAGATTTAGCCCTTGTCGATGTCGTCAACGCGGGCGCATGGATTCTCGTTGTCATTGCACTGGAAATTGAAGTGCATGTGCAGTTAAAGGGCGGACTGCCCCAGCGCCTGCAGTGGGGATTAACCGCCACTAAAATCATGCTCTACTTGGTACTTGCCGCCGCGGCTATCTATTGGGGATTTGAAGGCGACTTCCTCGATTTTTGGGATGCAGCGCTGTGGCTATTCGCCTTTGTCTTTATTGAACTAAACGTCTTTGAATGGCAGAGAGAAATCGATCAGCACACGCAGTTAGAATGATTAGGCAGACACTGTTTAGAGCACCTACCCGCCGTCCAGTGTGGACTGGCGCGTCGATTCAGAAATCGTCATCAAATTTAAAGTTATCATCGCCGAGCTCGTCGCGCAGCCTGAGTGCTTCGAGCCGTTGCTCGACGCGTCGCCGTTTACTGGCGAGCAAAGTACGGTCGTTGAGTGCCTCTAACCCCGGTAGATCGTCGTCGAAGTCGCCGGTACTGAATTCACCCCCCGTCGTATCGAAAAAATCTTCGACACTGTCGGCTTCAGTGGTTTGCTGCTGGTCACGCCCACTCATAAATCACCTCCCGATGATTTAGAAAACGCTAGAACAAAAAACTCTTTCTGTTCTGCTGAGTTGGCCTCAAGTTAGCCAACAGAGCAACAAATTTTTTGTGCTTTCCAGCGCCCTATAAATAACTAAAAAAACTATAGCGGCCCACCACATACTGCCTTCCTTGGCGAGAGACGTCCTTGTCCCTCTGGTTCCTCTACACCGACATCCTGTCGGGGGTGGGCCGCTGCCAGGAAGGATGCAACGGTCGTGCCAATCGCATAAAAATAAATTTTTTAACGGGGCAATCAACGAGTTAGGGAGTGGAGGGATAACCCCAAAAGGGAGGAATTTTTAATGCATGGACGTGTCCGCGCCAAGTATTAACTGTCCAAAGCCGCGACGATCTGTCCGGCGATGGTTTCAGGGTCAGCACCATCCACTGTGACCGTTAGCTCGGCCCAGCGCTCATAGAGTGGAATACGCTCGGCGTAGATGTCGGCGAGTGCTTGTTGTTTAGCGGAGGCAATACCTCGATCTGGAGCGAGTGAGATGCGGTAATCGACGGTTGCATATTGGGCTTGTAGATACACGATGCGGGTTTGTTGTGCCAAGCGTGACATTATTTTGTCACTGTAGACCACCGACCCCCCGGTGGAAATGACGCTTCGACCGATAGACATGCTGGTCAACACGTGTTCCTCGACGGCACGTAAATAATGATGGCTGTTGCGCGCGATGATGTCCGCAAGCGTGGCGTTTTCTTTCGTCTGAATCAGTAGATCGGTGTCGACAAACTCAATGCCAAGCCGTTTAGCCAGCAGTACGCCGACGGTGCTTTTGCCGCTACCTGGGAAACCAATAAGGCTAATTGTCTGTTTACCTAGCATGATCCATTCCTATCAACGCGCCTCATTATACTACCTCTAGCGCTGGGTCTTTGCTGATGGCCCGGCGGGACTACCTCCGGGGTTGAGCTGTTTAGGCAGTGGACTAGCCACCAATACGTGGCGTCTACGCTTGAGTTGCTCACCGCCTTTGGCTAACCACTGGCTTAGGCGTTGCCGCCATCGCTTGAGGGGTAGCGCTCGACACAGCAGTACCCCCATCAAGAGTAATAAGCCGGTGAGTGCGATTTCGAAGGACCGTAGCATGTTCAGCTGTCGAGTGGTTGAGGCGCCAGCAATGGTGATCTCATGATCATCAGTAGTGAGCGTGGAAAGACGCTGGGTAGCGGTATTCCACCAGTAGATGCGAATCCCATCGAGGGTCACGTCGGCCGCTTCGGTCGCAATCAGTGTGGTGGTTTCTACCCGTTGGGCACTCAGCGCGCCGCGAGACGCTTGACTCTTTAGAAGCGGTGGAGCGGCATAGGCCTGCAACTCATGGGGGTATGCGGTGTCGATGGCTGGCAGCATCATAGCCATAACATCCTGAGCTTCAATGCGTACTCGTCGGGTCAAGGCGCTGCCCACGGGCCGCGGTCCTGCCGGCACCATGGTGTCTTGTACGGTGACATTGGGGCTGGCTATCCAATGCTCCAGCTCAGCGAGTTCGGAGGGTATTTGCACGTCGAGGTCAAGGGGTTCGGTGGTGCGGGTGAGCGTTTGACTGACCCCTGGGGTGATCGACACCGAGGCGGTGACATCAACACCGGGAATGCGGAGCGTACCGGGTCGCGTCGCGAATACATCGATCGACCAACGCTGTAACGTCCAGCTATCTGTTCCCCGTTGTTCGGTCGCATTGGCAGCGAATTCTTGATTTTGCAGTAGCACCAGCCCGGGCACTTCGGGCAGGCGTATACGGGTACCACTGGTAAACCACCGCGGGGTTGCTACGGTGAGTAATAGTCGAACCCGCTGACCAGGCACCACCAGCGTGTCAGCGGCTAACTCTGCACTAAGCTCTAAGACAGGAGGGTTGGCTGCCTTGACGGTTACCCCAGCGCTAGCCACCAAGAAGACTAATAGGCTAATAAAACCGTTCGCTAGGCGCGCACCCATTACTCGCTGACCCCGCGCTCGCTGAGCTGTATGGCGAACTTCGTGCGGAGGAAGCGCCCACCGTTTTGCTGCACGCTCCTCAACCACAGTGCCGCGGTTTCCGGGCTGGCGAGAAGTTCTTCGGCACTGTACTGCTTTCGAGGTGTTTGTTCAGCCGTCAACTCCTCGCTGCCCTCGCCAATTTGCGGGTCGAACTCATCAATCTCCTCGCTACTGACACCGGCTTCCTGCTGTTGAGACGCACTGAGACGGTTGATGTCGTCGACTATTTTCTTGAGTCGATCTCGATTTTCCTTAGCGCCGGGAAAGTCTGCTTGTCGCTCGAGTAGCGCGTTGTAGTCGCGTAGAGCGCGGATATAATCTCGACTCTGGGCGTGCGCATTTGCCGCGTTAAATAGGGCCACCACGCTATCTTTACGTGCATACAAGCTGGCTGCTTGGGGGAAGCTCTGAGCGTAATAATGGCTAGTCGCTCGCCACATGGGTAGCCAAAAGGTGCGCGCAGCTTTGTCATAAAAGCCTAGTTCTAGCAGCAGACGACCGTACTGATCGGGCGTGAGCCACAGCGCCATAAAACCATCCAACGCCCACTCGCCAACATTGGACGACTCAGGAGCTTCAGCCGTCCTGTCACTGATAGCTAGCGCAGACTCTTTCGGTCGGGGTTGAGCGCTGAGGGGATCATTAACTGTGAGTAGTAGCGGCAACAGTACCCAGCCCCACACTCGAGTCCAGCCACGCCTGAACCATAACAGAGCTAGCGCGAGCGCTGGGAAGATCAGCGGATACCCGTTATCGAACCACGGTAGCGCCTCATTATCGATAATGCTGAAGCCAGCGTTGAGTGCAGCGGTAATCTTGGCAACGTCGCGGGTATCCACGCTGTCGTCAATAAAGGTGGCATCACAACGACTGGCGAGAGACGTGAGCGCGCGACGATCGAGGGGTGTCTTGGTGAGCTTGAGATTCTCGCTGCCCACACCATAGACCACTAGCCGGTGGGGAGAGGTCTGACACCAGGCACTAAACAGCGCTTCGGAGTGCGCGCCGAGTCCGTCGGTCACCAGTAGCACAGATCCACTCCGCCGAGCGCTAAGGAGTAATCGATCGACGCTAGGCAAGGCATATTCTGGGAATTTACCCGCCCGAGGCACTATGTTTTCCTCAATCGCAGCTAAATAGTTGCGCACAATGTCGTGATCATTGGTCAGCGGTATCACCGTGTGCGCACTGCCCGCAAAAACAATAAGTGCGACGTGTTTATCACTGATCTGATCAAGCAGGTCAGCGACCTTCTGGCGTGCGCGGATCCCTCGTGAGGGCTCGATATCCTGCTCGGACATGGAATCAGAGACATCCAAAATAACCACCAATGGTGCGCTGTCTTCTGCCAGTGGTGAGTGCTGTTGCCGCCAGCTAGGCCCAGCCAAAATTAAGGTAATGAGCACAAAAAGCAGCAAAACAACCGTATCGGGACTTAAGACACGCTGACGGGGTGGCGGTACTCGTAAATGCTCAATCAGGTGGGGTTCAATAATGTGGGTGAAGGCATCGTCCACCGAGGGATTTTTCCGCAGCAGATAGTCCAGCAACAGCAGCGAGGGCAGTAGCAGCAACCAGAGTGGCCGCAGAAAATGAAATGCGCTTATACCCTCCATCAGCGTCGATGCACCTGGGTGACCGAAGGAACTTTCCGCAGACCCATTAGGCCGCTGAGAATCCGCAGGGCAATGTAGATCAGCGCAAATAGCGCTAGGGGAGCCCAGTGGAGGTCGGCTCGTGGCCGGAACGCAACGCTGTCGAAAATTGTCGGTTCTAAGTCCGCAAGCAGAGCAAAAATACTATCGAGCTCGGTGCGATTAAACGCGACAAAACTTCGCCCCCCTGTTACTAGGGCCATGCGTTCAAGTGTTAACCTATCAATGGCCTCCTCGCCTATAGCCTCAGGGTCGCCAATGGCTATGGGGTAAATACGTATCGATTCGGTGGCCGCCACGCGTGCAGCATCAATGGGGGGGACGATACTGCCGGTATCATTGCCGTCGGTTAGTAACAATAAAACCCGGTTTTCAGTGTCCGCTTGTCGAAACAGCTTGATACTCAGTCCCACTGCATCCCCCAGCACTGTGCTCGGCCCCGCCATACGAATACGCGTTTCGTCCAACAACACCTGCCAAGTGTCATGGTCTTCGGTAAATGGCGATTGTAAAAAAGCGCCGGATCCAAAGACGATGAGTCCCAAGCGATCACCGGTCCGCTCAGCCACTAAGCGATGGAGTACATCTTTTACGGCGCTCAGCCGATCGACGCGTTCACCGCGGTCATTGCTAAAATCTTGCGCCTCCATAGAGCCACTGAGATCCACCGCTACCATGAGATCACGGCCTGCCTTTTGTTGTTCAATGGCTTCCCCGAGCCATTGTGGCTTCGCCGCTGCAGTCACCAATGCCAGCCAAAGCAGGGTAGCCAGGAACTGCTGACTGCGCCGGGGACTCAGGATCCTGGCGCCCCGTCGCCGCTGCTCATCCGCCGCGCTTAACAATCGCTCGAAAAAGGGTATGCGAATGGCATCTCTGGTCACTCGATAGGGAGGTAATAAGCCCATGACGAGGGGCAAAGGCAGTAACAGCCACGCCCAGGCGTTTTGCCATTGTAGTCCTGTTACCAGGACTTCAAGCGGGTTCATGATCATCTCGATGCTGGCGCAGCCATAGCCGCGTTTCGCGGCCCAGCTGTGCGGCATCAACGGCCGCTGCGTAAGGCTCATACGGAGGCTCGTGATCAAGCGAATCGTGCAGATTCTGCCGATGACTGGCGGGGGTTCGATAAAGTTCGCTGTTTAACACTTCAGTGAGGAGGGCAATAGGGTGGGGGCCAGGCATCCGCCGTCTTAGCCAGACTACCCAGGCATCACCGGTCAAAGTCGCTACCTCGCGGCGTGAACTGGCCACGATTGCCGTCATCTTGAGCAGCTCGTTGACCGTTATGGGATTGATAGCATTGTGATTATGAAGCGTTGATAAGCGCCTCAGTGCCTCTCTGCGATAGCCATTGCGAAGCCATCGACGTGCCATTGTCGACAGCGATCGGAGCAGTAATATCCCCAAAATGGCTGCCAATGCATACCACCCCGGCGCAGTGGGCAGCCAGCTAATAGCTTCAGGTGGCAGTATCTCGTGCATACCGCGCAGCATAGGGTTGCCGAAGCTTTCCGGGAGTGGCGGTAAGTAGCTCGCCATCTGCGGGGTCGGTGAGATCACCGTCTATCTGTCAAGCTAGCGCCTAACTGGCGGTGGAGCTGAAGGGTAATATCGGACTCGGTACTGAGCGGAATAACAGGAATACCATGGCGCTTCAGTGTTGCAGACAGTTGGCCAAAGCGCTGCTGAAAGTCGGCCCGAAAGCGAGTTGCGGTTGAGGATCGTTGGGCGTCAATTTCCAGCTGATGCTGCCCATCGCTGGCCACCAGTTTGTGCGCAGTAACAATATCGCGCTCCATGGGGTCACTGATCACCGTTGCAATAATGTCATTGTTTCGGCGTATCGCTTTTAAGGTCTTAAGGCAGTCATCGCCCCAGCCGTCGAAGTCGGAAATAATGATTACCAGTCCGTTATGACCGAGTCGTGGAGCCAGCGCTTGTAATGCCTGCGCGAGTCCTGCGGCATTTGACGGTTGTCCCCGGCCGGCTGTTAATTGGTTGTTCATGGTAACAAGTTGCGCAAGCCAGCCCAGGGTTGTTGTATGAGATCGGCTGGGGGGCGTGAGTCGTTGCTGCTGGTCATTGAATAATAAGGCGCCAACGCGGTCGCCAACAGCCAGTACGCCCCAGGCTGCTAGCGCGGCGGCAGACCCGGCAGCCACCGACTTCATCTGGTGCCGACTACCAAAAAACATGGACAGCCGTTGATCGATGAGCAGCCACACTGGCCGGTCACGTTCTTCTGCGTAAATACGCACGTGCGGGTTACCTGTGCGCCGAGTCACGCGCCAATCCATTGCGCGAATATCGTCCCCAGGGCGGTAACGCCGCAGTTCACTGAAATCGAGACCGCGGCCCCGCAAGCGAGCGCGTTTACGGCCTGCCAGCACTGAGTGCGTCGGTTGCATCGGTAAGAAGCCCAGCCCGTGGGCACCATGACGCAGTCGCGTGAGATCCTTTAATACAAGATAGACACCTGCGGTCACCGTATTAGCCTACGGCCACTAAGGCAAAGAGCTCTTGGATTACGCTGTCGGTGTCGACGCCATCGGCTAGTGCGTCATAGCTGAGCATAAGCCGATGTCGCAGGACCGCAGGGGCAACGGCGCGGACATCCTCTGGCAACACATGGTCTCGCGCGTGTAGCCAAGCTTCAGCCCGGCAGGCGCGATGCAGGGCGATGCTCGCTCGGGGGCTTGAGCCAACGCTCACCCACTGACCAAGCTGCTCAGATAAATCGCTGGGGTGACGCGTTGCCATGACAATATCGACCACATACTTTTCTATGGGTTCGGAAATAATAATTTGTTGTATCTCTTGACGGGCAGTGAAGATGGCTTGTGGATCAATACAGTGCGGTATCTCATCGCTACCCAACTCTTCCTCTTGGAGCATACGAACAATGGCTAATTCTGCAGTAGCATCGGGATAGGCCACACGCACTTTGAATAAAAATCGATCCATTTGAGCCTCAGGCAGTGGATAGGTGCCCTCCTGGTCAACCGGGTTTTGTGTGGCCATGACTAAAAAGAGTGGGGGTAGCTCATAGGTGTTTCCGGCGACCGTCACCTGCCGTTCTTCCATCGCTTCAAGGAGGGCTGACTGGACCTTTGCGGGAGCACGGTTTATTTCGTCGGCCAATACCAGTTCATTGAAAATAGGGCCGGGTTCAAATTGTAATTGGCCACTACCACTGCTGTTCTCATGGTAGGTTTCGCTACCGGTAACATCGGCCGGCAGTAAATCAGGTGTGAACTGAATTCGTCCTAAATTGACGTTCAATAAAGCGGCGAGGGTTTTAATCGAGCGGGTTTTCGCCGTGCCCGGTAAGCCCTCAAGCAGCACGTTACCGTTGCACAACAAGGCGAGTAATAGGCTGTGGACGACCTCCTCCTGCCCAAGGACCACGCGGTTCATTTGATCGCCTAAAAGACGCAGTTGCTGCAAGGGTGACGAGACCATTAGCTACCTTAGGGTGTCGTGGACAGGTGTCGATAGATTAACAGCTTTTCATGTGGCTGAGGTTGTCAAAACCGTCGTTAGTGAGCCCAAGCACGCCGCGCGCTAAAGCGTTTAGACAGGTAGGCCATTTGATCGGCTAACACCCGCTCCTTGGCTAAAAAATGCCACTCGCAGGGATTGGGGCGGAAGGGCACCGCCAGCAGCGGCATACTGGCTTCTTCAGGGGTTTTATTGTCTTTTTGCCAATTGCAACGTTTACAGGCGGCCACCACATTTTCCCAGCGGTCGCGACCGCCTCGGGAGAGAGGAATGACATGATCTCGGGTGAGCGCGCTGCGCCTCAATGGCTTACCGCAGTAGAGGCAGGCGTGATTATCACGACGAAATAACGTTCGATTACACAAAGGCGGTGTAAAGCCGTTATGAATACGCCCGACAGTGGCAATGATCGGTTGCAGGGTAATGCTCGACTGCACGCCGGTTAACCGCTGAATGCCTCCGAAAATTGGCGCGAGCGCATTGCCGATGCCATACATGACATCGCCTCGGGCGTAGGCCGTCACTGCCTCTTGAATCGTTAGCCATCCTCGAGGTTGGCCGGCTAGATCCAATTTTAGGATCGATTGCATCACAGATTTCGTTCTCGGTTTTACAGAAAGTTACCCAATTTTCAACAGTAACACAATGACGGATAGCCCCCCGGCATTGTCGATCTAGCGGGTGATGATTGGATGTTCCACTACTGAGCTATCCACGTGGCGCTGATCAGCTCCTGCTCACCATCATACACTCGGCCGTCGAAGGTCGATCCCTTGGGGATCTCTCCAACGCCTGCAGGAGTGCCGGTCATGATAATATCGTTGTCCTCCAGTCGGGTGAATTTAGCCAGTTCTTCAAGGATGAGTGTCGGTGGATAGAGCATGAGATCACACCCTCCGTGTTGACGAAGCTCGCCGTCAATACGGAGTTCGATCCGCAGTTCATCGAGGCAATGGGGAGCAGATACAAAGGGACTAAAAAGGGCGGCACCATCGAAGGCTTTCGCTCGCTCCCAGGGGAGTCCGGTCGTTTTCAATTGCCACTGCAGTGCCCGCTTGGTGAGATCGAGACCGAAGCCAACCCCGACGACTTTATCACTACCCATGAGCAGACATATCTCACCTTCATAGTGAATGGCCTCACCTCGAAACGATTGCAAGGTGGGGCTAATCGCCGAGGCTGGTTTCATGAATACCACCATGTCGGCGGGAATCACCGCATCCATCTCTTCGATATGGGCCGCGTAGTTCTTGCCAATACAAACAATTTTCCCCGCGGCCTTCGTTTGACCGTTAAACTCAATAGTGCTCATGATGGCAGTCCCTATTCTGTGTGACACGCAATGCCCGCCTTAGCGGTGACGCTCTGCAGTGGAGATGTTAACAATGAACGGCTTGGAGAACCCCCTATGAAATTTGGCCCGGGCGCTATGGTTGCTGCCGCTTTTATAGGTCCAGGTACCGTAGTGACCGCCATAACAATCGGTGCCGAGACCGGGGCGTCGCTGCTTTGGGCAATGCTATGTTCAATAGCGGCCACGATCATATTACAGGAGCTCTCGGTGCGTACCGCGCTGGCGACAAACGCCGATCTAGCGCAGTTGATCCATCGTCTGGGCATAAGCAGTCGATGGGGTTGGGGTCTTATCGCTTTAGTGGTGGTGGCCATTGGCGTGGGCAATAGCGCCTATCAATCGGGTAATCTCATCGGCGCGGGTTTGGGTTTGAAGGCTGCCTTGGGCTGGTCTCTTGACCTTATCATTGTGGTGGCTAGCGTCATGGGCGCAACGCTCATTATCGTTGATCGATATCGCTGGCTCGAGCGAGTATTGTCTTCTCTGGTCATGGTCATGGCCGTTGTTTTTATTGGCCTGGCACTGGCGTTGATGCCTGAATTTCTAACGCAATCCGCTGATCGATTGTGGCCGACCTTGGGCCTTGAATCAGCAGGATTGGTACTGGCGTTAGTGGGCACAACGGTGGTCCCGTATAACCTTTTCTTACACGCTAGCGCTGTGCGACGACGTTGGCAGGGTGTTGAGCTGGGCCGCGCTATGAGTGAGGCGCGGCGAGATGCGTTAGTCGCCATCTCCATAGGGGGATTGATTACCGCTGCCATTATGGTGGTGGCCTCAGTGCTTGTCGCAGAGGCGACACGTGGGTCAGCGTTTGAGCAGTTAGTCGTTGCGGTTGGCCATCGCTTTCCGGTGATTGGACCTTGGTTGATCGGAGGTGGATTGTTCGCTGCAGGCCTGACGTCGGCCATCGCTGCGCCGATTGCCGCGGGCTGGGCGGTCAGCGGTGCGCTGGGTTGGTCGACGGCGCCGGGCAGTCGCCCCGTAAAAGTCATTGCCTTACTGGTGTTAATAGTAGGGTCAACGTTGGCATTGCAGGCAAGCAGTCCGGTGGCTTTGATCTTGAGCGCGCAGGTAACCAATGCGTTGGTGTTGCCGGTGGTGTCGGTAGTATTACTCGTCATTGCCAACCAGGCTACGGTGCCGTTGATTTACCGTAATACACGGCTTACCAATGGTCTTGGCATCGGTGTCTTGGTGTTCGTTTGTGTTCTGGCAGCCAGCAAACTGTGGGGCTTAACGGGATAGACGGCGATGGGCCTGTTAGGTCAACGACAGCCCCCTGCGACTGGCGACCTGGCATCTTGCAATGTGCAGTAAAATACCCCAATGTACTGTCTACTCTGCGCCTTGGTTGTCCCATGCGCCGTGCATGAGCGACCATCTTGGCATGCCAAGGCCAGTGACTAACCGGTAACGATGACCCACACTCACGAGCGTATTCCATGCATAAATATTCAGTAGCACTGCTAGCGATCTTGTCCCTTAGCGTTCAGGCTGCAGACAAGCCGAATATCCTAGCTATTTGGGGTGACGACATTGGTTTTTGGAACTTATCCACCAACAATATGGGCATGATGGGCTATCAGACCCCTAACATTGACCGAATCGCCAATGAAGGCGCCAAATTCACCGATTATTACGGCCAGCAGAGTTGCACGGCGGGTCGCTCGGCGTTTATCACGGGCCAATCGCCGATACGCACGGGTTTGACCAAGGTCGGCATTCCGGGTGCCGACTTAGGTATCCGTCCCGAGGATGTCACTTTGGCATCGCTATTAAAAGAAGAGGGGTATGTTACCGGGCAATACGGTAAAAACCATTTGGGTGACCGGGACGAGTTTTTACCGACCAAGCATGGCTTCGATGAGTTTTTCGGTAACTTGTATCACTTAAATGCGGAGGAGGAACCTGAGCACCCTGACTATCCAAGCGATCCCGCTTTTCGTGAGCGCTTTGGTCCTCGAGGCGTCATTCACTCCTATGCCGACGGACGTATTGAAGATACCGGTCCCCTCAACAAGAAACGCATGGAAACCGTTGACCGCGAGTTTTTAGCGGCGGCGCAAGACTTTATCAATAAGGCGGTGGAAGACGACAAGCCGTTTTTTGTCTGGTTCAATTCGACGCGTATGCATTATTACACGCATACTGCCGAGGAAGAGCTCGGGCTATCCGGACAGGGCTTCTACAATGACGCTATGGTCGGTCACGATAGGCTGGTTGGTGAGTTACTCGATCAGCTGGATGACTTGGGCATTGCAGACAACACCATTGTCTTTTACTCAACGGACAATGGTCCTCATTATAATCAGTGGCCTGACGCCGGTATCACTCCCTTTCGCAGTGAGAAAAATACCAATTGGGAAGGGGGATTCCGTGTCCCCGCTATGGTGCGCTGGCCCGGTCAGATTTCTGAAGGGCAGGTCATTAATGACATAATGAGCCATCAAGATTGGGTGCCGACGTTATTGGCGGCCGCAGGTCGACCGGGTCTTATCAGTGAATTAAAAACAGGTGTCACGGTGAATGGTCGAGAGTATAAAAATCACCTCGATGGCTTTAATTTTTTACCGTTTTTGCGCGGCAATACCAATAAAGGCCCGCGTCATAGCTTTTTGTATTGGAGCGATGATGGTTTGCTCACGGCTATGCGGGTGGGTGATTGGAAAGTAGTGTTTGCTGAACAGCGGGCTAAAGGCTTTGATGTGTGGCGTGAGCAGTTTGATACCCTGCGTATCCCCAAGGTTTTCCATCTACGCCGAGATCCCTTTGAACGGGCGGATGAAAATGCCAATAGCTATGATGATTGGTGGAATCGTGTCGCCCTCGCACGCATTGGTATGGCGCGCATAGAATTGGGTAAATTTTTGGCCAGTCTGCAAGCGTATCCGCCCAGGCAGCGGCCAGCCACGTTTACGATTGATCAAATGATGGAACCTTTCTTTGACGACTGATGACTTAACGCCAGCATTCTCGAGGCTCATTTTTTGAGCGCGCATGACCAAAGCAAAGGTCAATAGTGTGGAGGGCGTTTGAGTAAACTCGGTGCTTGTCGAGCAATGGGTGCGGTTTTACGCAGTCTCAGCCAGCGATGAACTTACCGACCTTCTCAGATGTTCAGGCTGCCGCACAGCGACTGTCGGGTCATGTGGTCCGAACGCCAATGCTAACCAACCCATTCCTTGATGCTCAGGTCGGACGCCAGTTGTTTTTCAAGCCGGAGTGCCTACAACTCACTGGCAGCTTTAAGGTTCGCGGCGCGCTGAATCGTCTTTTGTGCTTAACGCCCCAAGAGCGTGCCGCAGGGGTTATTGCCTGGTCGTCGGGCAATCACGCTCAGGGTATCGCCTATGCGGCTCAACGCTTGGGGATTTCGGCGCGCATTGTTATGCCTAAAGACGCCCCGTTAATAAAACGTCAACATACCCAAGCCTATGGCGCGACAGTCATTCCCTATGATCGGTACTCAGAAGATCGAGAGGCGATCGCCTACCAGCTGGCGGACACCGATGGGGGTATTATTGTTCCTTCCTTCGATGATCCGTTAGTGATCGCAGGTCAGGGTACGGTCGGTCTTGAACTATTTGAAGATGTCGGTGGTCAGGACATTCACCTCGATGCACTGTTGGTGTGCTGCAGTGGTGGTGGTTTAGTGGCGGGCTGTGCACTGGCCGGTGAGGCATTAAGCCCGAATACCGCTATCTTCAGCGTAGAACCCGCTGACTTCGATGATCATCGCCGATCATTACAGCAGGGTCGTCGCGAGCGGGTGTCTGAACAGCGTCACTCCCTATGTGATGCACTACTGGCACCCATCCCAGGTGAAATGACCTTCGCGATTAACCAGCCTCGGCTGGCGGGTGGCTTGGCCGTCACCGACGCCGCCGTTAAGCGTGGCATGCAGGCGGCGTTTGAGCATTTGAAAGTCGTTGTCGAGCCCGGCGGTGCTGTGGGAATGGCGGCCGTGCTCGAGCAATTACTGCCGGTTAGCTATGAGCGTATAGGTGTAGTGTTATCGGGAGGTAACGTTGATCCTCTCCTGTTCGCCGCCATTATTGACGCGCCTGATGAGTGACGTGGTGGCTTTAGTCATACGACGGATCCTAGCGAGCCCGCTGGCTTGGCTAGGGTGGTATGCGCATTGAGGAGAGTAGCTGCGGGTGGTTTGGCTATCCCGCGTGACTCAAACACTAGAAAGAGGGGTGGCTATGGAGCCAGTACTCGATTGGGAGCAGCGCTATAGGGAATCGACAACCGCCTGGGAGCGCGACCAATTAAATCCGGCCTTTGAGCAATGGCAAGCCGATTTTTCAGAGGCCCCTGGCCGCGTGATCTTACCCGGCTGTGGGCGCGCAGCGGAAGTCATCGCCTTTGCCCAGCTCGGCTGGCAAGTCACGGGTATAGACTTGGCTGAAACCGCCATTGACTATCAGCGTAATGCGCTGCATGAAGCGGGTTTGGAAGGCGAACTCATGGCGTCAAATTTATTTGATTGGCAACCCCCGTGTCCCGCCGATCTCGTCTATGAGCAAACTTGTTTGTGTGCGCTTCATCCAGATCAATGGCCAGCGTATGAACAGCAACTTCTTCGATGGCTGAAGCCTGGCGGCCGCCTCGCCGCCTTATTTATGCAGGCAGAGCGCGATGCACAAGGGCCACCCTTCCACTGTGATCTCGAGAGTATGCATGCCATCTTCAGCGCTGATCGATGGCAGTGGGGCGATCGAGCGGTACGCGCGGAACATCCCCTGGGCTTTTATGAGCTAGGGGTTTTACTCACCCGCCTATGATGATAACCGAGTCAGCGCTCAGCGACCCAACACAGTGGCTAAGGCCGTCAAGCAGCGATTAACGTTGACCGCGTTACTGCCGTAGCCCATTAAGCCAATACGCCATTGCTTGCCTGCAAGTTCGCCAAGGCCTGCGCCGATCTCAAGATCAAACTCTTGCAACAATCTTGCCCGTACGTCGGCGTCATTGACACCCTCTGGAATGCAAACGGCGTTAAGCTGTGGCAAACGCCACTCGCGGTCTACCGCCATTGACAGTCCGAGGTCTGCTAATCCCGCCACCAACTGCTCGTGGTGGTGTTGGTGGCGCTCAAAGCTAGCGGCGAGGCCTTCCTCTTCAAGCATGATGAGCGACTCGTGTAAGGCATACATGGCGTTAACAGGAGCGGTATGGTGGTAGGCGCGTTTGGCATTGCCCGCCCAATAACCCATGACCAACTGCATGTCTAGAAACCAGCTTTGTACCTTGGTTTTCCGTTGTTGGATACGTTCAATGGCTGCCGAGCTGAAGGTAATGGGTGCGATACCCGGCACACAGGATAGGCATTTTTGAGTGCCTGAGTAGACCGCGTCGGCACCCCATGTGTCGACCTGCAAATCAATGCCCGCAAGAGTGGTCACCGCATCGACAATGGATAGAACACCGGCCGATTTCGCTAACGCGCATAAGGTTTTTGCATCGCTACGGACGCCGGTAGACGTCTCTGAATGCACAAAAGCAAGGACACTGGTAGTGGGGTTGGCTTTCAAGGCCTCTTCCACCTTGTGTGGATCGACAGGATCACCCCAACGATCTTGCACCATGATCGCGGTGGCCCCAATGCGCTCGACATTTTCTTTCATGCGCCCGCCAAACACACCATTTTGACACACGATTACGGTATCGCCCGGGGAGATTAGATTGACGAATGCGGCTTCCATTCCCGCAGAGCCGGGAGCAGAAATGGGAATAGTTAACGCACTCTGGGTTTGAAAGGTGGCCTGTAATAGCCGCTTAACATCATCCATGAGGCCGACAAATAACGGATCTAAATGACCGATGGTGGGGCGAGATAAAGCACCTAGTACCCGCGACGAAACGTCAGAGGGACCGGGGCCCATTAAGGTGCGAACGGGGGGGTAAAAGCTGTTGGTCATGGTGAAATCCATTGTCATGTAGTTGCGTTAACGCGCGATGTTCGCGGTGTAAATCAAGGCGCGGAGTATGCCGAAAATCGTGGGTGACGGCTATTCTACCCCCCATGCTTCTATCCGCTCTTGCTGTTCAAGCCAAGCTTCTTCAAGGCCTTGCAGGCCGCGTTTTGCGTCACTCTCCTGCATGAGCAAATCAGCGAGTCTATTTTTTTGATCCTCCCCATAGAGATCGCTATCAGCGAGCTGTTTCTGTATGGCGGCCAGTTGGCTGTGTGCCTGCTCAATTTGCTTTTCAATTTTTTCAAGGGCTTTTTTTAATGGCAGTAGCTTTGCTCGTTGCTGCGCCGCAACCTGCCGTTGCTGTTTTTTTGAACCACCGCTGCCGGATTTGATCGGTTCGCTCGTGGGTGCATACGCGGATTTACTCAGCACCCATTTTTCGTAGGCGTTTAAATCGTCATCGTATTCTTGGACAGCGCCATTGTGGACCAGCATCAGTTGCTCGACACTGTTGCGCATGAGATGTCGATCGTGACTGACCAAAAGTAAGGCGCCTTCAAAGCCTTGCAGGGCCACTTCCAGTGCGTGGCGCATTTCTAGATCTAAGTGGTTGGTGGGCTCATCAAGTATCAATACGTTGGGATCTTGCCAGACCACCATTGCCAGTGCCAGACGTGCTTTCTCACCGCCGGAAAACGGTCGAATTTCCCCGGTGGCCATATCGCCTCTAAAGTTAAAGCCACCTAAGAAGTTCAACAGCTGCTGTTCGCGCCTCCCCGGTGTGAGGCGTTGCAAATGCAGTAGCGGACTGGCGTTGAGGTCGAGCACGCTGAGTTGCTGCTGGTCAAAGTAACCCACCCGCAGGTGCGTCCCTGACTGACGTGAGCCACTCAGTAGTGGTGTGGCGCCTGTCAGGCTTTTGAGTAGCGTGGTCTTACCCGCACCGTTTTTCCCAAGCAGCCCTATGCGATCGCCGGGTCGTAAGGTGAGGGATACGCTAGGAAGGATGGTTGTCGTCGAGTACCCTAACTGCGCCTCATCGAGAACCAGTAGCGGATCGCTACTTTTACCTGGCGCGGGAAATTGGAACTCGAAAGGGGAGTCAATATGAGCCGGGGCCAGTTCTTGCATGCGCTCGAGTTCTTTTATGCGACTTTGTGCTTGCCGCGCTTTCGTCGCTTTGTAGCGAAAGCGGCGCACAAAACTCTCAATTTCTTTTACCCGCCGCTGCTGTTTATCGAACGTGGCTTGCTGCTGGCTTAGATGTTCAGCGCGTTGGCGCTCGTAATCTGAGTAGCCGCCTTTATAAAGGCCGAGCTGCTGCTGTTCAATTTTCATGACGCGTTCGCAGGTGGCATCAATAAAATCCCGATCGTGGGAAATCATCACGAGGGTGCCCCGGTAGCGTTGCAACCAGCTCTCGAGCCACAGTGTGGCATCCAAATCTAAGTGGTTGGTGGGCTCATCTAAGAGCAGCAAATCCGAAGGTGTCATTAGCGCTTGGGCAAGGTTGAGTCGGATGCGCCAACCGCCTGAGAACTGAGTGATGGGGTCGCTCACTTGATGCGCCGCGAAACCCAATCCCAGCAACAGCTGTTCGGCCTGGCGCGGCGCACCATAGCCGTCCAATTCTTCTAGTTGATGATGTAAATGAGCGGCGGTATCGAAGTCTGCTGCCCGCTCAGCCTCCTCCACTGCAGTGAGTAACGCATGGACACTAGCATTACCGGCAGTAACATAGTCCCGAGCCGACTGCTCACCGAACTCAACCTCTTGTGCCATGTGTGCGATACGCATAGATCCTGTGCCGCGTATGTTGCCCTTGTCGGGGGTTAAGTCGCCCAGCAGCATGGCAAACAGCGACGATTTACCGCTGCCGTTGGCACCAATGAGGGCTATTTTTTGCCCAGGTTGTAAGGTGGTATTGGCCGCTTCAAGGAGCAGCTTTGGACCTCGACGGAGGGCAATGTCCTCTAAAATAATCATTCCTGTCCCCCCTGCTGCGCCCGCCACAAGGCGGCATAATGGCCCTCGTGTTCCAGCAGCGCGGTGTGTGTGCCCTGCTCAACAATTTCGCCATCGACCAAGACCACAATGTTATCGGCATCGATAATCGTGGACAGTCGATGGGCAATGACCAGTGCCGTGTGATGCCCGGCGAGCTCTCTGAAGGCGCTGAGCACCGCTTGTTCTGACTGGCTATCGAGGCTCGATGTGGCTTCATCAAATACCAACAGCGGTGCGCCTTTGACGACAGCCCGAGCGATAGCTACTCGTTGGCGTTCGCCGCCAGATAGCTTCAAGCCACGCTCACCGACAACCGTATTGAGCCCTTCGGGGATATGCTTAATAAAGGTATCTAGGTGTGCCGCCTTCACCGCGGCTGCGACCTCGGCATCGGTTGCCTCTGGCCGGGCGTAGCGAATATTTTCTTTGAGGGTATCGTTAAAGAGCACGCAATCCTGAGGAACAATCGCAATATTTTGTCGTAGGGAATCCAGCGTGACGGTATTGATGGGCTGACCGTCAATGCTTATGACGCCCTGTTCTGGATCGTAAAAACGGAACAATAGCTTCACCAGAGTAGACTTGCCGGCACCACTGGCCCCTACCACTGCCACCGTTTCACCCCCGGCAATAGTGAAAGACACGTCATTGATTACTTGTCGACCATTGTCATAGCGAAAGCTGAGCTGAGAAAAGCTGACAGCCCCGGCGTCAATCTGCAGTTGACTGGCATTGGGTAAATCACAGATCGCCGATGATTGGTCGAGTAGGGTAAACATCTTTTCAATACTCGCCAGCGAGGCCTTGATCTCTCGATAAACAAAGCCTAAAAAACCCAGCGGCAAAAAGAGCTGCAACATAAATTGATTGATCAATACAAAATCGCCCAGCGTGTGATGGCCTTGTTGCACTCCCCAGGCGGCCATGGCAAGCATCGCGGTTTGAGAGAGCGCAATGATGAACGCTTGACCACTGTTGAGCGCAAAGAGTGATAGTCGGTTACGTCGTCGAGCATTTTCCCAGTGGTCTAGAGATTCGTCATAGAGACGAGCCTCATAGTGTTCATTGGTGAAATACTTTACGGTCTCATAGTTAAGCAGGCTGTCGACCGCTCGGGTATTACTTTTAGAATCAGCGTCGTTCACTTCTCGTACAAAGCGCGTCCGCCAACGAGTCGCGCGGAAGGAAAACAGCGCATAAGCGACCACGGACAACAGAATAACAGCGCTATATTGAAACCCGTAATTTAGCCATAAAATGCCAGCAACCATGCTAATTTCAAAGAGTGTGGGGGCAATATTGAAAATGAAGAAGCGCATCAAGAAACTGATACCCGAGGTTCCCCGCTCAATATCTCTTGCCAATCCCCCGGTGCGGCGATTGAGGTGATAGTCCAAGTCAAGACTGAGAACATGCTCAAAGACCTGTAAACCGATCTTGTGCAGGGCTCGTTCGGTGACCCGTCCAAATAGCGTATCCCGTAATTCGGCAAACAGGGTATTTGCCAATCGAGCACCCCCGTAGGCAACCACCAGTAGCATAATCAGGTGAATAGCCGTGACCCCTAAATCGCCGTCAAGTCCGTCAACGAGGGCTTTTAATAAAAACGGAATCAACAGTAAGCCACTCTTCGCTGCCAGTAACGCCGCTAGCGCTAGGGTTACTCGCCGCCGATTCTCATAAAGTATCGGCGCGAGTCGTTGCCAGAGCTTGGGCAGCAATTCTCGTCCCGCTTGGGCGCTTATCTCGTCGGTGTACCGGGTCCGCATATGCAAGGGTTCTTAGCTGGTATGGGTAAGGGTCGACACTCTAGCGTATGCGCGGGGTTCATGCATGGATCGATTAGCGTTGTTTAGCCCGGTTTTCATTATGAGCATCCCCGTTTATTGGTCGCCATGAGGAATAGCGGTTGAGCCATCTTTTGAATGACAATCTTGGTGTTTACCCGAGGGGATCATTGATCGGGCGAACCCTTTATTGGTAGGGCAGGATATAAGAAATAGCCAGTGTTGGAGGAAAGCGACGATGATACGACTAATGTGCCTGTTGATGGTAATGATAAGTAGTGCACCGCTGTTCGCCCAGGGGCCCGCTTTCGGGCAGGCTGAGGATACCGCAACCGCGGCGGCGCTGTGGCAGCAAATGCTGGCTCAGAACTTGGTGGGTGATCAACTCAAGCCTGCTGAGCTCTACAAAGGCGTCCAGCCACATGGTTTGGTCCTGGAAAATCTCGTGTCTGAGGCGATGTTGGGTGATCACAAAGGCATGCTGGTGGTTAAGCGAAACTATGGACCCAAGGGCATTGACGAAGCGACAGTGGCGAACAATCGTTGGGCGGCCCTGAAAGCCATCACCATTATGTTCAGCCGAGAAGCTGGCTACGACCCTGACAACCAGAACTGGTTTTATGCAAAATATCTACCCGATGGTTCGCTTGATAAGAACCCAAAGGGAATATCCCTAGCCGGACGCGTTGCTAAAGGTGCCGGGCCCAACGGTGCTGATGGGGGTTGTATTGCCTGTCACCGCGCAGCACCCGGGGATGATTTTTTATATGTCACGGCATTGCCAGAGCAGTAAGAAACTACGATGCCAAGGCCGGCATGGAGGGGTTGACGGCTACTGTGCGTAGCATTAGCCGGTCTCGCTAAACCTCGGGACAGAGGGAACGTGGCCGACCTCAGCGACCACTCTGCATACTGTCGGCAGCGATATCGTCTGAATCTGGCGCGATCAAACGATTCTCATCCTCTTGCATAAGCAGAATATACTCAATGTAGTCCTTCAGTAAACCCAGTTCCCTAGGCTGATCGCTAGGTAAGATGCAGCGCACAACGAAGGTGTTATCACTTTCTCTCTGTATGCACTCCACCACTGTTGCGATGAGGTGTAGGCGGAAGTTGTCAGGCGGAATGGTTAAGGTGAGCTGAACCAATAGCCCCTCTGCAATCGGATCATGCCATTCAAAGGCGACCCCAGACTGACTGACATTGAGTGAAATTAAACTGGGGCCATACAAACTTTCGTTATTGTGATCGGCAATGAGGTCCAGCTTATGGTTGAGTTGCAGCAGTACTTTAACAACTTCTGGCGACGTCTCTGACAGCGCCGTAATCAACTGATGAATTTCTCGATTGACCGAGGTTCGCATCGCCTCTCTGGTGTCGTCTACCTCCAAATGCTCCTCATCAACTGGCCGCCAGCTGAACATCAGTCGATCATCAATGCGTAAATGGCGACGTTTTTCAACCTGGATCATAGCTTCCTCCATTGCATCCAGTGTAAATCTACAGGGAAATTGCGGTGAAGTCTTGCGCATAGCGGCAAACATAGGGGTTATGTGTCCGAAAGCACGTCTCTGGCAGGTCGTCGGCCATGCAGCCAACTACTGACTATGGCACCAGTGATAATTAAACCAGCTCCTATTAGGGTGTTCAGGTGTGGAATTTCACCGAAAAAAGCGAGACCCAGTAGGGCCGCAAATACAATTTGTATGTAGCTCAAACTCGTCGCTCGACTAGCCAGATCTGTTTGCATCGCCTTGGTTAACCCAATCTGGCCCACTTGTGTAAATAACCCCACCCCCAGAAGCACTATCCAGGTGTGCCCTGTGGGCCAAATAAAGGTGTCCCAGCCTATTAGGATTGCGGCAGGCAAGCAGACCATTGGAAAGTACAGCACGATAACGGAGGGGTGCTCGGTAGGTGCCAGCTTACGCACTATCGTATAGGCGAGACCACTGCCCAAGGCGCCAGCCAGCCCAGCCAACATTGCCAGCCAGTTCGACCCCATCGAATCAGCGCCGGCGGCGGGCATCAGCATGACCAACAAACCCAGTAAACTGAGCATGACGCAGACGAGGGTAGGTATGCTAGGGACTTCTCTGAGTATGAGATAGGCCAATGCTGCAGTAAATACTGGGTGTAAATATTGTAAGACTGTGGCTTGAGCATAGGGCAGGTGTAGCACGGCATAGTAAACACAGGTGAGCGAGAGAAAGCCGACAGCGCCACGGGCAAATAGCCAGCCGCGACGGTGACCGAGAGGATGGCGCCCGGCACGTCGAATATCGGCGAGGGACAAGACAATAGAAATGGCCGCACGAACGGCAATTATTTGCAGCAGCGGCACATCGGCACCGCCAGCGACCTTTACCAGGGCGCCCATCACCGAAAAGCCGAATGCGCTGAGTAGCATGTATTGGGCGCCATTCACGCTTGGTAGCGCCTCATTAAATGGCAGGCCGACAGGATCAAGGTGTTGATGGTTCAATCCTGCGAAAAGTGAGGTTTATACGTTCACCGGTTATTTTTTTACTGCGCGGAATTTGGTGCTCCCAGTACGCTTGCGTGTTGCCAGCCATCACCAACAGCGAGCCGTGAGGCAGGAAAATCGACAATTTTTCCCGTGTCTGACGATGGCGCAAATCAAAGCGTCGCGCTTGTCCAAGGCTGATAGAGGCGATCACAGGTGCCCGGCCCAGCTCGGATTCATTATCGGAGTGCCAGCCCATCGCATCCTGCCCGTCGCGATAACGATTGAGCAATACGCTATTAAACGCCATGCCGCTTTGTTGTTCACAGCGTGTCCTCAGCGCGCCTAAGGGCTGGGTCCAGGGCAGCGCTAACAAGGTATCTCCCGAGTAACGGTAGCGTATGCCTTCATCGCCATACCAAGCAATCAGCCGGGGTTGTAAATGGCGCTTACCGTATACTGTAATTGCGCGCTGCTGCCATTGAATGTGGTGAGTGAGTTCCTGCAACCATTTATCAGCTTGTGCTAGCTCGATAAACTGCGGCCAAATCTTGACATCGCTGCCATCCTCAGAGGCAATGAGTTGCTGAGCACTGGTGGCTGAGCTGTCGAACAGGCTGGCTTGCATCGTTGCTCAGGGCGCATTCACTGGATCGGCAGTAGCAATTGGCTGCCAAGGCCAGAGACGAAAACGACCAATAAAAAATGATTGAAAAACGAGAATAATAAACCACGTTAAAAATGCAGGGAGACGAAGCTCGCGCATAATTGAGAGATCAAAGCCAAGCCACACGGGGTGGGTCGGCGTGCCTTCAATCGATAGTTGCACCGAGCAATGCTGGTCCGCACAACCGCGAATAGTGTCGATAAACGCCAGTATCTGCTGATATATCTCCCAGTAGCCACTCAGGCCGATGAGCAGGCTGATCAACCAGAGCAAAAGTGCATTGAAAGCAATCCAAGCTAGTGCATCGCTAATCGACTGTTTCACGGCGTGCTTCTCTAATCAATGTAATGGAGGATACGGGTTACCACATGGTTAAGGTGCACAGCGTACACTACTCGCTCGCTAAGCGCCGCTTTTGCGGAGTAGATGATCAACAGCGCGAGGGCGAGTAAGCCAGTAACAGTGAGCTGAAATAACACCCAGCTCGCAGTCCTGTTATCCTTGGTGCTTTTAACGCGTTCAATGCTAGGAATGCTATTTATGCAGCGATTAGTTATCGGTATCAGTGGTGCCTCCGGTGTTATTTACGGCGTACGCGCACTCGAGTTGCTCGCCGATCTGCCCATCGAAACGCATTTGGTCATGTCTAAGTCCGCTGAGCTTACTGTCCACTATGAATTGGATCGATCGGTGGAAGCTATTCGCGCGCTGGCCACAGAGAGCCATTCGGTCAGGAATGTGGGTGCTTCCATTGCCAGTGGTTCTTTTGTCGGTGTGGGCATGCTGGTGGCACCTTGCTCAATGCGCACCCTGGGAGAAATTGTTTCTGGAGTCACTTCAACGCTGTTGACTCGTGCGGCTGATGTGGCACTCAAGGAGCGGCGGCAGCTGGTGTTAATGGTACGTGAGACGCCGCTACATTTAGGTCATTTGCGCAATATGGTCGCTGCCACCGAGATGGGTGCCGTTATTGCACCGCCAGTACCTGCCTTTTATACGGGCCCCGACAGTGTCGATAAAATGGTCACACAAAGCGTTGCCCGCACCCTAGATCTTTTCGGCATTGACGTCCCGGAGACCGAGCGCTGGACAGAAACATGACATCGAACCGCTGGGGTATGTCCCGGGAATGGCTGGTATTTACTGTCATCGTCGTCGATCTCATAGGATTTGGTATCGTTATCCCGATTTTGCCCTTTATGTCACCGGCACTGGGTGGGGATGAGTTTGATGTTGCGCTAGTCATCGCCCTGTATAGCGTGTGTGCCGGGGTGGCCGGGTCCTACTGGGGTGCGTTGTCGGACCGAATTGGGCGTAAAAAAGTATTGATGATCTGCCTGACGGGCGGTGCCATCTCTTACATCCTGTTGGGCTTTGCCAATGAACTGTGGCTCGTCTATGTGGCACGCGCAATGGCGGGGGTCATGGCAGGCAATTTACCCGTTGCGTCGGCATTAATGGCGGATTTGAGCCGACCTGAGCGACGTGCCAAGGCGATGGGTTTGGTCGGCACGGCGTTTGGACTGGGCTTAATTTTGGGGCCGTTGTTGGGAGGACTATTGGCTGGAGACGGACAGTCATTCGCGGCGGCGGGTTTCTTTGCCGCGGCTATGTCACTGTTATCGGTGGTTTTAGCCGCGTTCTTGTTGCCCCCTGATGGTCCACTGCGGAGCAATGCCGTGGCGGCGCCCGTCACAACATCGTCCTTACAATTTATTCGTCATACGGGCTCCGAGTTACTGCTTGTGCAATATGTCCTGCACACTTTCGCGGTGAGTGCGGCTATTTACCTGAGCCCGCTATGGTTAGCTGCCTTGTTGAATTGGGGCCCTCGGGAGATAGGGATTTTATTCGGTGTTGTTGGTCTAGCGATGATCATTATTCAAGGGGCACTGCTCAACTGGTTGACGACGCGCTTTGGCCTGATCAACCTACTGGGCGTTGGTGCGGCTATTTTTGCGGCAAGCTTGATAATAGCGCCGCTAACGGTGGGTGAGTATCCTCGTGCGATTGTGGTCTTCATGGCGTTCACTGGCGCGACCTGCGTACTGCCGGTACTCAATACCATTGCCAGTACCAGTGTACCGGCGACAGAGTGCGGGCGGATGATGGGGTTAACCGCCCTCGCGGCGTCAGTGGGGCGCGTTGGTGGCCCGTTAGTCATTGGTGCCGTCTTGACGATCGCAGGTTACACCCTTGCGTGGTTGCTGATGGCGCTACCGGTAGCCGTGGTGCTGATTTGGGCTATGACCCGTGACGGCCGCTATCAGCGATTCATATACTCGCCGGCCTTAGATAGCGAGCTTGCCGATGACCTCTAAAATAGTGATTACACTGCCCTTGCCCGACGTCGTGGTGACGTCACTTCGCGAGCGCTTCGATGTCCTCGCCTGGGATCATCCGGAAGCGATGCCCGAGGCAACTCTGCAGACGTGGCTACAGGGGTCAGACGCGATTCTCTGCTCGGTCGGCAATACTATTTCTGCGGCGACTATTGCCGGTGCGGCGCGTCAGTTAAAAGTTATTTCAACTATTTCGGTGGGGGTTGATCATATTGCTATTGATGCGGCTACAGTCGCAGGCATCCCAGTGGGCTATACCCCAGGCGTACTCACTGACAGCACAGCCGATATGGCCTTGGCGTTGATGTTGGCATGCACACGAAGAATTGCCGAGTCCGATCGATTTGTTCGAGCCGGTGGCTGGCAGGGAGCGTGGTCTGCAGGGATGCTGCTGGGCACCGATCTGAGTCGATCTACGGTTGGACTGCTTGGCATGGGGCCGATTGGCCAAGCGGTGGCCAAACGCCTTCAGGGCTTTGGCGCCACAGTGATTGCCTGGAATCGGAGCGTCAAAGAGGTGCCAGGCGTTGATATGGTTGATCTTGATGCGCTCTTTGAGCAATCTGATGTCATTTCACTCCATGCGGCACTGACTAAAGATACCCAGCATGTAGTATCCGCCCAGCGGCTCGCCCAAATGAAAGATGGCGCTATTCTCATCAATACTGCGCGGGGCGGTTTGGTCGATGAGCAAGCGTTAGTTAACGAACTCGACAGCGGCAGGCTCTATGCGGGTCTCGATGTCTTCGATCGAGAGCCGCTGTCCTTAGACAGTCCCCTACTACGTCTGGAGAATACGGTATTAACGCCGCATCTTGGTAGCGCGACCGCGGCCACACGCCAAGTCATGATGGCATGCGCGATTGAGAATTTGGTGGCTGGATTGATGGGAGCGCGACTACCTTGTTGCGTTAATCCCACCGTGTACGAGAACCGTTAATGGCTATCCGGCAGCGCTTGCAGTGCGCGTAATAGCGCATTACGGACGCTGGTATGGACTGTACCATTACCTTCGTTGTTACGATTTTCCACGATTTTATCGACAGAGAAGGCCCAAACAACAGCCTGTGAACGCCCATCAGCAAAGCGCAATGACAAGCTGTCTATGGCCTTTGGTCCGGACAAGGCATAAGCATTATCCACGAGGGCAGGGTCATGCTCCCGATTTATGACGATCTCAGTAGTGGGCGGTGGATAGCGATTGCCTGCGTCTATGACTATCGATGAGGACACGCCATCGGATAATCGCGTCTCAAACCGGTAGTCAATGAAAAAGTCACCGCCCTGCGTTTGGTGGCGATAACCTTTTTCGATCAGCGCGTAATTGATGTCCATTTGCAGCGCTGGGGTGGGCATATACAAAAGGTCGCGCGACGGATTCATCACTACCATATCGGGTAGTCTCCAGCTGAACGACTGATAAGCGCCTTTTTTAAATTCCGCGACCGATGAATTATCAATGTCGAGCCCAGTGCAACCTGAGATTGTGAGTATTCCAACCAGACCAATGACACCAAGCGCTGGCTTGCCAGTATGATGAGAAAGCGTCGCGCGTTCAGTCATGCTGCGCATAATTGAAGTACCCGTTGATCGCTTGAGAGCGGCTATCGAAAAAACACCAATTTGATGACTAAAACAATGATGGCGACGGTCATAAATCGGCGTATCAGCACCTCACCTTTGTGAATGGTCAGCTTTGCTCCAAGAAACCCACCGAGGGAGTTGCCCACAGCGAGTACGCCACCGACGAGCCATAGAATATCGCTGGTGACAATAAACACTGCCATTGCGACCACAGTGTAGCCTGCGGTGATAAAGGTTTTGAGGACATTGACGGTGACTAAATGTAAACCCATAACGCGGTGTAAGATGGGCAGCAGGATGAAACCCATACCGATTTGAATAAATCCCCCCCAACATCCTGCGGCCACCATTAGCACGTGTCCAAGCACAATGTTGCGAGGCTCATGCTGCTCCCTGCTCTGTGTTCCACTGTCGGTTTGCATCAACACTAATACCAGTAGCATGACGGCAGCTAATAGCTTATTGAACATCTCACCGGAGAGGTTCGCACCAAACCAAGCGCCTAATGCCGCACCCGGTATAGCGCAAGCGGTCAAAGAAAAGCCAAGCCGAAAGCGTGATAATCCACTGTGGTGAAAGGTGGCTATAGCCGTGATGTTTTGAGCCAATATAGCCACACGGTTGGTGCCGTTGGCTACCGGGCCGGGAACTCCCAACAAAATCATCAGCGGGACAGTGAGCACGGAGCCGCCACCGGCCATGACGTTAATGATGCCACCGAGAGTGCCTGCCGCCACCAGGGCGCCGTAATGCCACAGTTCAAGTTCCATGGGGTGTCAGCGCCTTAGGTTGACAGGGGTTCGCGCATGGTCACAAACTCTTCCGCTGCGGTCGGATGAATACCAATAGTGCGGTCAAAATCGGCTTTAGTGGCACCGCTGCGCATGGCGATGGCCATGCCTTGAAGAATTTCTCCTGCGTCGGGACCCACCATGTGCAGGCCGACGACACGATCAGTCACTGAATCGACAATCAATTTCATGAGTGAGCGTTCATTGCGCCCACTCAAGGTGTGCTTCATGGGTTTAAACTCGGATCGATAAATACTGATTTTCTCGAACTTCGCACGCGCTTCATGCTCGGTGAACCCTACCGTACCAACATTGGGCTGGCTGAAGACTGCCGTCGGGATGTACTGGTAATCAACGCTGGCTTCTTGATGACCAAACTGCCTTTTGGCAAATGCCATACCCTCTTCTAGGGCCACAGGGGTCAGCTGTGGTCCACCAATGAGGTCACCGAGGGCAAAAATAGAGGGGTCATGAGTCCTGAAGTGCTCATCGACCTGAATAAAGCCTTGTTTGGTGAAAGTGACATCGGTGTCCTCAAGGTTGAGACCGGCAATATGGGGTTGACGGCCGGTTGCACATAAAATGGCATCGGCCTCTACCACACTGCCATCGTCCATGGTGACGACATAACCCACTTCAGTCTTATGAATCGACGTAGGATTGGTATTAAAGCGTAAATCGACGCCAGTTTTGCGCACTTCTTCAGCAAGAAAATAGCGGACATCATCGTCAAAGCCGCGCATGAATAAGTCACCCCGGTAAATCTGAATTACCCGAGAACCCAAACCATTGAAAATACCCGCAAACTCGGTGGCAATATAGCCACCACCAACAATGAGTAGTCGTTGCGGAAAGACATCCAGATCAAAGATTTCATTGGATGTCAGCATGTGTTCGCTACCGGTGAATGATGGCACGAACGGCCAAGTGCCCGTGGCCAGGAGAATTCGCTCGGCCGTGTAGCGTTGACCATTGACCTCTACGGTATTGGCGCTGTGAATGTGGGCGCGACCGTCGAGGACTTTTGCCCCGGGATTTTCAAGTAGCTGCTGGTAAATAGCGTTGAGCCGAGATATCTCGACTTTTTTATTGTCTCTCAGCGTTGCCCAGCAGAAAGCTGGGGTTCCTACTTGCCAACCAAAGCCTTCAGCGTCTTTAAAACCTTTCGCGTATTCACTGGCGTAGACATATAATTTTTTTGGCACGCAGCCGACATTGACGCAGGTCCCACCCATGTACCGATCTTCAGCAATCGCGACACGTGCGCCCATTGAGGCCGCCAATCGTCCGGCTCTGACGCCACCGGAGCCTGCACCGATAACAAATAGGTCGAAGTCAAATGAGCGGCTGGCAGATGTATCATTCACTGACGCGAACTCCTTGAACACGGTAATGATATTGGAGAGACGCTGTAAAAAAATCGGTTTTTCACGTACAGTCGCGCGCTCATAAATTCGCTAGGGACAACCCTATGGTAACGCGTTCTATCAATAAACGCGCGGTTGGCGTTAAGAAATCTGGCTGGTTTATATGGGCGATTGCCGCGTCGATCGGCGCATCCTTAGTGCACGGCGCCGAGGCTTCAGCCGGGACCGATAGCCTAACGGGCCGAGCCATCGTGCATCTCACCGATGGCTCGGTGCTAATGGGCGACGTCATGGGCATTAGAAACGGTGCGCTACTAGTCAGTACTGCTTTCAGTGATAGCGAGATAAGCGTTGATCTGAAGGCCGTCGACCGATTTCAATGGCAGACTGAAGCGGTGTTGTTACTTGATGACGCGAGTGTTGTTGTAGTTCCGCGCCTAACGGTCGAGGGGGGTCAGCTCGACCTTGGTGGTGAGCGACGGCCTCTCGTTGATGTGGCCATTATGAATCCTGAGGACTGGGAAGTTGGTAATGCCTACCATTGGACGGGAGATGCGAGTACCGCCTTTGCGATAAGTCGTGGCAATACAGAAACGGACGAACTTGACGTCAAGGTCAATATGCTGCTGCAGAGCCAGTTTAATCGCTATACCTTTACCGGTCATTTCGAACATGATGAGACCTACAACCGTGTTGCGGTGAATGGCAACGACAGCAAGCAGACCATTATCACTGCCGACAATTGGAAAGTGCTGTTCAAGTATGACCACTTTTTTCAAAACCCACGCCATTATATGGGGGTAAACGGCTCTCTCGAAGCCGATGCATTGGCCGGCGTCAAGCTGCGGACGTATATAGGGCCTTACATTGGACGGAAGTTGCTAGTGGGTGAGACATTCACGCTGGATGGTGAATTAGGGTTGGCCCATGTGGCCACGGAGTATGATGCGATTGTTAACAAAGCGAATAACGACTACGCGGCTGTCAACTGGAGCTTTACCGGTGAAAGTCGCCTTCTGGGCGGCGACTCGCGACTATATGTGCGCCACATTGGTATTGTTGATGCTGCCGACATCGGCCAACTCATTGTTAAAAATACGCTAGGGTTGGCTTTCCCACTGCTCTACGGTTTAGAGGCGGCAGCAGAAGTGACCATAAATTACGATGGTACGGCTGCGGACGATAGAGAAGCGCTGGATGAGGTCTATAGCTTGCGGGTTGGCTACACGTGGTGACGCGATGATCCCCGACCCCCAGGCGATGGTATTCGTGCCCCTTGGTGGCACGGGGGAAATCGGCATGAATCTCAATTTGTACGGCCACAATGGTCGGTGGTTGATGGTTGATTGCGGCATTACCTTTGAGCATCAAGCGCATTCGAGTAGTGGTCGGCCCTCGATTCAAATGGCGGATCCTCAGTTTATCGTCAGTCGACGTGACACTCTCGACGGACTCATTATCACACACGCCCATGAAGATCACCTTGGCGCGGTGCCCTATTTATGGGAGAAGCTGCGCTGCCCGGTATACACAACGCCGTTCACCGCGTCAGTCCTACGGCGAAAAACCGCCTGGCGGGGTGGCGATTTACCGGCCGAGTTAATCGAGGTAGATCCTCATTCACGCCATCAGATAGGGTGCTTCGATGTCCAGTGGTTACCCTTGACCCACTCGACGGCTGAAACCTGCGCCCTCGCTATTGGCGCTGGGGAGTACAGAATTTTGCATACGGCCGATTGGAAGATAGACGCTCGGCCCGTCGTGGGGCCGCCCTGGCGACCCGAGCAGTGGGCGAGGCATCAGCTGGCCGGTATTGACGCGGTGGTTTGTGACAGCACCAACGCCCTCAAAAATGGCCGATCACCGACCGAGGGCGACGTCGCCGATGGCCTTTTGCAAACGATTGCACCTTTAACGGGTAAAGTAGTCATTGCCTGCTTTGCCAGCAATATTGCGCGTATTCAAACCGCGCTTCGCGTCGCTCATGCCACTGGCCGTCGGTTAGGACTATTAGGTAGATCGCTGGATAATATGTATCGCTGTGGTCTGGCTAACGCGTTATTTCACGAGGATTTTCGGCCTATTGATTCAGCGCATCTTGAGTACCTACCCGACCGAGAGGTGTTCGCTCTGGCCACTGGGAGTCAGGGTGAAGTCGGGGCTGCGCTGCATCGACTAGGACTGGATAATCATCGGCATCTATCGGTCGGGGACGGAGATACGGTGATTTTTAGTGCCAAGACCATTCCGGGCAACGAGTCGGCTGTGGCGCGTACTATTGAGGCACTCAAAGACCGAGGGGTGTCCGTGGTGCACGCAGATTCCAGTAAAAAAACGCTGCACGCGTCGGGGCATCCTTGCGCCGATGAACTAGCCGATCTCTACCGCTATCTCGAGCCGAAGCTAGCCGTGCCCGTTCATGGAGAAGCGGCGCACATGAAAGCCAATGCCACTATTGCTAGAGCGTCGGGGGTACCGCATGCGTTAACGGGCAACAACGGCGATTTATTTTATCTCGCACCAACGCCGGGCATTCGCAGGCGCTGGGCAGAGACAGGGCGCTTGGAGTACACACAAGAGGGGCAATTACGGCCCATGGCTGAATAAATAGTGTGTGTAAGCCCATAAAACCGACCGCCATTGCGCCCATCAGTTGTTCAGAGCGCGATTGATTTCGACACAATGGGTCGCGCAAAAAAAACGGCCACGTGAGCGTGGCCGTTGTCTGAACGTCATGTTCCTTGTCACTGTATAAGTGGTTAGAACTCTTGGGACCAACGAATACCCACAGTCCTTGGACGCGCTCGAACGCCATAGTTCTGTGTGCCACAGGTACCGGTAGCGCACTGGGACGTGTAGTAAAGCGCAGCGTCCTCGTCAGTGAGATTGCTAACGTACAGCTCAAGAGCGTATTGATCGTTGCGGATTCCAGCAGACACGTCCATGAAGGTGTTGGCAGGAATCTCTCCCTTGACTACGTTATCTCTGACTCGGAGGTCTGAGTTGCGCTTGCCCTCATGGGATACAGCGCCTTGCAAGTGGGCATCAAAGCCGGCGATGTTGAAGCTGTAGCGAGCGATGAGGTTGCCTTTGAAATCGGCGGCAATGGGCAGTTGTGTCCCTGCTGGCGCCCACGCAGAGCCATCGCCTTCACAACCCGCACAGTAATCATCTTTCAATTCACTGTCTAAGAACATAAACGAGGCTGAAATACTCAGCGAATCGACCGGCAACCACTGCAACTGACTCTCAAGACCGTTGACGTCAGCGGTAGGGCCATTGTCAACTTGGGTAATGGCATTAGCACCCACAAAGGAGACCTGAAAGTCCTCCCACTCTTGCATAAACACTGCGCCATTAAACTGCAATCGACCTTCTGCCCATGTTGTCTTCCAGCCCAACTCGTAATTGGTGAGGAAGTCTGAGACGTACTCGCCGGCACTGGGCTTGCGATTAATTCCGCCAGGACGGTAGCCCTCGGACCACGTGCCATAGATCATATGGTCGTCGCTCACTTTCCAAGTGAGGTTCGCCCGGTAGACCGAGTCACTCTCTTTGATGCCTTTATCGACGTTTTTACAGGGCTTATCTTTCCAGTCGTTCTGCGTAGGGCATTGAATTTCCCCTGTGCCTGACCAGACGCCGTTGAAGCCAAGGCCAAACCCATAGAAGCCTTCTACCGTGACCTCGGGTTCGAAATAACGTGCGCCAATAGTGGCTTCCAGGCTATCGGTAACGTCGAAGCTGACGCTACCGAAGTAGGCCCGGTCTTCATCCTCTCGAATTAAACTGTTGATATACACAACGTCTTTGAAGCGAGGATCTGATCCTTGGTTTGGCCACATCGACTGGGCTAAGCCTTCAACCAACCATCGCTGCTGAAAATCATGCTCTTGTTTCTGATAAAAAGCCCCCACCTGCACTCGAACCCGGCTATCCTGCGGTGAGCTGATTCGAATTTCATGGCTGATTTTTTTGTAGCCGTCGTCGTTGACAAAGCGCGCGCCCGGCATTATTCGCGTGCCTGCGTCATTAAAGAACTGGTTGGGGACTGCTCGAGCGCCGCTGTTAAGGAAATGTAAGTCCGCGTAATACCCAGTGGTGTAGATAGTGTCGTACCAGTAGGAGTAGTCTGAGTAATCAAATGAGCCATCAACTTCTCGATCTAAAAAAGCGCCGGCGTAGACGATATCGAAATTGCTGATCTTGCCCTCAACGGTCATGGCCACTTGGTACCACTCGTCATCGGTGAATTCTTCTTTAAAGTGTGTCACTGCGCTACCGCTATCGACGAAATCACTCAGATCTTCACCCCAAGAGCCCTTGCCCTGTTGTTTTTGATATTGCAGCTGTGGGGTTACCGTCCAATCGTCGTTGAGGTTGATGAGCATCGATAGCCGCGCGCCCTGCGTTTCCACGGTGTTGTAATCATCTTTGGCAAGCGCTGCGTTATCCAGCGTGATGTCATCATCGGTGGAGCCTGCAACGCCAGGGAAAGTTCGGGTCCCGCGCTTGTTATCGATCCATCCAGCATCCTCTCGCATCCAGGCCACTAGCCGAATCGCGGAATTTTCCCCCACCGGCATATTTAAATAACCCTCGGCGGTGTAGCCCGTGTCGTTGCCGTCTACGTTATTGCCCTCTAGACCATAGGCCGCAGAAAATCCGCTGGGGTCTGGCTTGTTGGTAATGATGCGTATGGTGCCCGACTGCGAGCTGGCGCCATAGAGCGTACCTTGGGGTCCTGACAACGCTTCGATTCGAGCAATGTCGTACATGTGAATATCGAGGTTGCCTTGCACCGTCGTTATCGGTTGTTCATCAAGGTACATGCCAACGCTGGGCTGTGAAGTCGTGGCCTGTCCATCCCGGCCAGTGGTAATGCCGCGCATGTAAACAGGGAAGAATCCGACCCCTCCGGCGGCTGGCGGTTGTACGGATATACTGGGTAGCATCCGCGCATAGTCGCTAAAATCTTGAATGCCCAGCTCACTGATCTTCTGGGTGCTCAAGGTTTCAATACTGATGGGTACATCCTGTAGATTCTGGACACGCTTTTGTGCCGTTACCACGACCTCTTCGAGCGCGCCCTGAGCGTATAATCCCGGACTTGCGGCGATGAGTGCTGCCACCAGCGGGCCTCGGGTGAAACGGGTGGGAACAAGGCGGGTAGATGAGTGATGATTTGACATGATGTCTTGACTCCAGTTGTTGTTTTTTTTTAGAAAAGCGGTCGGAAACATGATCAAGAAGAACGATACAACTTTTTTAGGGTTTTCTCCATAGTAAAATGGACGATTTGAGCTACTCACCGCTACCGAACACCGGCGCTTGGGGGTAGGCTGAAAGGACATCGCCCAACGCAGCCTCTAATGATGATAGATGAGGCGCATAATGCCGCCATTGCTCAAGCCCGTCTTGATAAATGGGCTGTCGAACTTGCTCCGAGCTGGCTGTCCGGACCGGGCGTTTGTTCTCGAAAAAGCGCAAACACTCCTCCTCAAAAGGTAATTCGCAGTAATCAAGTACGGAGCGGATCTCCGCTTCGACGTTGGCCACTAAACGTTCATAAATCACTCGATGAACTCGGCCAGGTAAAGCGGTATCGTAATGATCCATCAGCTCGACGTAATCGCGGTAGAAGTGACCGACGTCTTCTAACGAATAGCTGAAGCTCTGCCCCCTAGCAAAGTATTGCTTAAAGTTAGAAAAGCAACAGCCCATAGGGTGTCGTCGGGCATCGATAATTTTGGCATTGGGTAAACAGGTTTGTATTAAGCCAATGTGTAAAAAATTGTTGGGCATCTTGTCGATAAAATAATCGCTCTGGGTTTTCCGGTGAATGCGTGTTCGTTCCAGATACAAACGGCCCAAATCATGAAGCGCTTCAGGACTCATTCGAGCCAGAACGCCATCATAGGCGCCCATCTCGTCGTCACCCGCTTGGACACGTAACTCTTTTGCCAAGGTAATGATGTCAGGTAATTCTGTCGTGCCTTCCACTTGAGAGTGGCTGGCTAAAATCTGCTCTAACAGCGTTGAGCCAGCTCTGGGCATGCCGACAATGAAAATGGGACTCTTATCTGGACAGCCCATACCCATACGCTGTTGGAAAAATGACGCCGTAAAATGGCTCTTCATTCTTTTTGCTCGGCGGGTATTCTGAGCGCGTTGGTAGTCGAGCGTAGATCGATGAAGGGCATTGCCTTGATCATAATAATCGAAGGATGATGGGTAATTGCCTGCGTCCTCAGCCGCTTTGCCCAGTGCAAAATAAAACTGTACCCGGCTACTGAGTTCAAGGCCCGGTTGCTGTAATTGATCGTTCATTGTTGCAATGTCACGCTCAGAAAAGCGAAACGTTTTGAGATTAGCTAAGCTCCAATAAGCTTCTCCAAAACTGCCATCTCGCTCAATAGCGCCCCGGTAAGCGGCTTCACACTGCTCTCTTTTTCCCTCGGTCTTGAGCACATGCGCGTAGCTTAACCAGACCTTGGCGTTTTGTGGATACTCGTCTAGGAGCGCTTGATAAATTTGACTCGATCGTTCGTATTCACCGATTCGGCTGCACACAACGGCGGCGAGATTACGGTATCCGGGTCTTTTTGGCTCCTCGGTTAATAGCTGCTCTACCTCCCGCAAAGCTTCGCTTGATCGATTGGTTCTATGCAGGAGCACTGCGAGGTTATAGCGTGCTCCTGAAAAGGCGGGTGTCAGCTCTAAGCAGTACTCGAGTAGTGCCAGAGCATCCTCGTTTCGCCCAACCCGCACGGCGACCTCTGCAAGCATTCGAATCGCCGCAACGTCTGTCGGCGCCTGCTTGAGGTATGCCTTTAATCGTCGTTCGGCAATCGGTAAGTCGTTGGTAATCATGGCCGCGGCTGCTTGCTGAAGATCAGCGTTTTGCGCCGAGCATTGCAGATGACGTAAATAGGCGCGCTCACTTTTTTCTTTATCGCCAATGGCAGCGGCGTGATCAGCTAATAGACGCCACGCTTCGGGGTGGTCGGGATTCAAAGAGACGACTTTTTCGAGCACCGTAATGGCTTGCTCTCCCCGCTGCAGCGCACCGAAGGCTAACGCCTGAAGGTGGAGTGCCGGCGGATACTCAGGCACTGCCGCCATGATTTCTTCTAACTGAGATAAGGCCTGCTCGGGGTCTCGATCTAGCAGGGTTTTAGCATGCGCCATCGCCTCTTCGAGGCTACCCGTTTTGTCGATTTGTTCGCTCACTACTGTCTTATCTCTCTCGCGGTACTAACCGAAAATGAATAAATTACCGTGACGTTTTATGATTGCGCGGTAATTCAGTGATAGTCGGAGATTGTGTCACAAACAACAATGCATCAGCACCACATGCTGAGCCAGTTACCCGATTAGCGTGAGTGCATCGTATGAAGCAAACGCGAGTCATGGAAGATTAACCTCGGCAGTCGAGCAGTAATTTGCCTAAATGCTGGCCAGACTGCATGAACTCGTGAGCTGACATGGCCTCAGCCAACGGGAAGCAGCGGTCTATTATGGGCACAATACCACCCTTTTCAATAGCGGGCATAACCTCCCGCTGGATATCGACAAAGCCTGCTGCACGTCGGCTTATACCCATTCCCCGCAAGGTGGAGCCGGTCAGTATCAAACGCTTCATCAGGATAGGAAAGACATCGATCTCAGCCTTGCTTCCACGCATAGCGCCAATGCAAACAACGCGTCCGTCGGGGGCTGCAGCGGCTAAATTAACCGCCACATAATCGCCCCCAGCCGTGTCCAGTATGACGTCAATACGGCCTACTAAATCGCTGTCAGTAAGCGCTTCAAGTAGCCGATTTTCGCGGTAATCAATCACCAGATCGGCGCCGAGTGCGGCAACAGCTCGGCATTTATCGGCCCCGCCTGCAGTAGCGACGACCCGCGCGCCGCGGGATTTCGCGAGCTGCACGGCTATGCTACCAATACCACTCCCGCCACCATGAACGAGCAAGGTTTCCCCCGCCTGTAAAGCCCCCAGAGTGAAAATGTTATGCCAGACCGTGAGGAGGGCTTCGGGCAGCGCTGCTGCGCTGCGTGTATCGAATTGACTAGGAATGGGAAGGCTATGATCGGCCCGAGCAATGGCATAATTCGCATAGCCCCCGCCATGCACCAGTGCACATACTTTATCGCCAACCACCCAGTCCTGGACAGCGGAACCGATCGCGACGATAGTGCCGGCCACCTCCAATCCCATAATCGGTGACGCATCTGCAGGGACTGGGTAAAGGCCGACACGCTGCAGGACATCAGCGCGATTTACCCCCGCAAAGTCGACCGCGATCAGTAATTCCCCCATGCCCGGTTCTGGTGCGGCATCGGTTTCTAGCGCGAGCGTGTGTTGGTCGAGAATAGTGATGTGTTGCCGTTCCATGATGAGCGCCTTTTATTTGACGGGATTGCGTCAGCGAAGCCTATACCTATTTTGCCGCTGAATGCGTTATGGTGGTGTGTAATCAGAGCATATGAAGGGTTCATTATGGCGGCTGCCTATCGACTCCGGCAATTGAAATGGCGTTTTAAATTAAGACTGGCTCAATGGCTGTTGGGCGACAAAGCGACGGCCCCCCACTTCGCTTGGGCGGGTAGCGGTAGCAGCACACAACTGTGCGCGCGTATTGCCGAGAGCGGTCATGAGAATATATTGGTGGTTACCGATAAACCGCTGCGCGAGCTAGGTATCATGGATCGTGCTCTCGCAAGTATTAACCTGCAGACCACCAACGTGCACGTCTTTGATGGCGTCGAGCCCGACCCCACCTTTAGCCAAGCCGCTGAAGGGACGGCGTTATTCAAAGCACACAATTGTTCAGCGGTGTTGGCGGTGGGCGGTGGGTCGTCCATGGATGCCGCGAAAATCATAGCCTTGGCTGCCGTCAACGATGACGATCCAAGGGGCTGGGTCGGGCTCAATAAAGCCCCTGAAAAAGGGGTGCCGATTTACGCCATTCCCACAACAGCGGGAACCGGCAGTGAAGCGACAATGGGCGCGGTGATTACTGACGATACTGATCACAGTAAGCAAATTATTTCGGGACTGGCACTGCTTCCTCGCGCGGTCGCCTTAGATCCAGAATTGATGCTGAGCTTGCCGCCTGGGATTACCGCTGCTACCGGCCTAGATGCGCTGACCCATGGTATCGAGGCTTATATTGGTATTTGGGAGCGAGGCTCTCGCAGTGAAACAGCACTCATGGCCGTCAAAGGCGTATTTCGATGGTTACCTCAAGTGATGGCTGAACCTCATAATTTGCGCGCCCGGGAAGGCATGGCGTTGGCCGCCTACTATGGCGGCGTGGCGATCAACCAGGTGAATGTGGGCAACGTCCATGCGATAGCGCATCAGCTAGGCGCACGCTATGGCATTCCCCACGGCGTGGCAAATGCGATGGTACTCACTGAGGTGCTTGCCATTTATGGCAGCGCCGCAGCGCCAAAGTTAGAGGCACTGGCCTCGGCGATCGGCTTGCCGGAGGCGACGGCCGATAGCTTCATTGAGGCCATAGGTGCACTACGAGCATCGGTAGGTTTACCCAGCGAACACGAGGCTATCCTTCGTCATGATATACCGGCTATGGCCGAGGCGGCGATTGTTGAGAGCGACGATTATTTCTCACCAAGGCTATTGACCGTTGATGAGATGAGCACAATATTGACGAGCATTTGCGCTGCCCATTAGTGGGCGGACAATTCTCCAAGCCAGTGAGTGGCTAGTTCCACAAACTGTTGGTGGCCCGCAGTTGCACCCTGCGAGCAAGCAAAACCATGGGCCTCGTTAGGAAAATGCTGGTAGGTGATCGCGACCCCGGCTTGGCGCATCACGGTGGCCAGGCGCTTGCCATCATCACGTAGCGGGTCACGCTCCGCAGTCACTAATAGCGATGGTGGAAAGTTTGAATAGTCACAGCGACGGCTGACAAAAATGGTCTTGGTCTTCGGGTCTGCAGCGGCAATCGCTCCCAAATAAGTATCAAAAAACCAGCGCATAATGCTGCTGGTAAGCGGGCCAGATTTTGCATGCTCAGTATAGGATCTCAGTCCGGCCAAATAGTGCTCGATAACCGGATAGATCATGATCGTGCCACTAATACGTGGCTCGCCAATCAGTGAGGCCATGGTACAGGCGGCCAGATTGCCCCCTGCGCTATCCCCTGCTAAGACAGCTTTGCCACTATTTGGAGCGAGGGCATTGAGATTGTCGATTATCCACTTGGTGGCATCGAGGCAGTCATCATGGGCGGCAGGAAACGGATGCTCGGGTGCCAAACGATAGCCAATCGATAGCAAGCTGCAGCCGCTTGCCTTACTGAGAGCGCGACAAAAAGGATCATGGGTATTAAGGTCGCCAATGACCCATCCACCACCGTGGAAGTAAATAATGATTGGGCAATCCGCTTGGCCATGATACATGCGCGCTGTCACTTCCCCGGTTCGGGTGGGAATCAGTAAGTTACTGATGCTGAAGTCATCACTGCGAGGATGCGCGGCCCAAGCTTTTCTACTGCTAGTACGGTAGTACAGGCGAAGCGCCCATGTTTTAAGTTGCTGCTGGAGCGTGGTCATGAGTCTTTATTGCACCAATATCTGGATTTTGCGCGTCGGGATTTTGAACATACCAGTGAACGCCATGGTTGTCTTGGCTTCGTTGGATACTGCTTCGGTGAACTAAGAAATTGAGATTAGCCAGGGTCTCACCGGTCGCCAGTCCCAGCAGATCCGCGGTGATGTCTCGTGAAAAAAGGCTGGTAAAGCAGTCGATGACGCGCAAGGGCTTGTCGAGGTGATCATAGACCGATTGAATATCGACGCGGTGGCCGTCGATGATTTGATTAATTCGCACATGGAGCCCGGTAAACGGTGTTTGGTGGGAGGGCAGCACCAATAAATCATCAGGCAGAATGCTGAGTAGGCGCGCGTTAGAATTCATCCACTCGGCGAGCGGGTTACCCTCGGGCTCAGTCGGAAACACAGACACATTGGGCGTAATTCGCGGTAACACCTGATCGCCGGCAATCAACAGTTTGAGGGCAGGGCAGTATAAGCAAGCGTGCTCTGGTGAATGCCCGGCACCCACAATGACCTGCCAATAACGGCCGCCAATGGTAATCGTCTCACGATCAATGATGCGTCTAAATCTATGAGGTATTGGCGATATCATGCTGCCAAAAGAGCCAAATTTGCGCTTATATTCGTCGATTTGCTGGTTATCGTAGCCAGCGGCCTGATAAAATGCAGTGGCTTCGTTGGGTGCCGCTTGACCGGTATAGCTGGTCATCAGCTGGCACATCATATATTCCTCACGGGTCATCCACAGCGGGCAATCAAAGCGTTCGCACAACCAACCAGCAAGGCCCATATGATCCGGGTGCATGTGGGTGCAGATGACGCGCTTGACCGGTTTACCGGCCATAAAATCGATAAATAGCTGCTCCCAAATAGCTTTGGACTGAGGCATAGCGAGGCAGGTATCAACGATTGTCCAGCCATCGTCATCCTCCAATAACCAAATGTTGATGTGGTCCAGCGACATAGGCATCGGGAAACGCACCCACCAAACGCCATCGGCAACCTGGAAAGGTGCGTTGGCAGGGGGCGGATCATGTCTACCCCAAGGATAAGTAAGACCGCGGTAGTGTTCATTGATTACTTCAGGCATGCATCATCAGCTATTCCTCGCAGGCTGTAGTGTGCGTGCCAACGCCTACGATGTCTATTTCAAACACTGATTTTCTAGAGTGCATGCTGATTTATGAGCAAAACTCCGCTGTGGTTAGCGCGTAGACCCGCTAAACTCTGGTTCACTCACTTATCCGCGGTTTTTTAATGCCACCTACTACCGACCTATTATCCAAAAGTGCGAATGACACACCTTCAAGACCGTTGTATTCACCGCCAGAGCGGGACGCGCATCTTTCTGCACTGACCCAGGAGTACCTAGATGTGCTGGTGGTCGGCGGTGGCATTAATGGCGCCGTTGCCTGCGCGGCCCTCGCGGGGGGCGGCGCAACAGTCGGCTTAATCGATGCCGGTGATTTCGCTGGCGGTGTGAGTTCCAGCTCAAGTAATTTAGCCTGGGGAGGCATTAAGTATCTTGAGTCAGGTGATTTGCGATTGGTTCGTAAACTGTGCTTGTCCCGCAATCGCTTGATGGATGCCTACCCATCGACCGTGCGCGAGATCCGCTTTTTCACCAGTATTCGCCGGGGCTTTCGCCTGTGGTCAGTCATGGTGTGGCTGGGAGCACTGCTCTATTGGCTTATGGGTAACTGTCGAATGGCGATGCCCCGCTACTTGACGGTTAATAGGATTCGACGGGAAGCCCCGGTCGTTGCGGCCGATGATGTGTTGGCTGGGTTCGAATATTCGGACTGCTATTTATATGACAACGATTCGCGCTTCGTTTTTAATTTCATTCGCAGTGCTATGGACGCCGGTGCGTATACCTGCAACTACTGTGCAGCAGATAATTTGTCTTGGCAATCCCAGCAAGGCTACTGGCAGGTGCAGCTCACCGACAAAGTCAGTGGTAAACGGCTGGAAGTGAAGGCTAGGGCCGTTATCAACGCCACTGGTCCCGGTGCGGATAGACTCAATGCGAGCGTCGGCGTGACCACACAAACCCAACACGTCCTTTCTAAGGGCATCCATCTCATTGTTGATAGGGTGACCGAGCAAAATAAAGTGCTGACATTTTTTGCCAGCGATGGCCGATTGTTTTTTGTTATTCCCATGGGACCTAAGACCTGTATTGGTACAACGGATACCCCTGCCAATAGGCCGGGCGAAGGCGTTACTCCAGCGGATAGAGCGTTTGTGTTGGCCAATGCCAATGAGCTGTTAGCCCTTGATCAGCCGCTTACCGATGCCGATATTATTGCTGAGCGGGTGGGAGTGAGACCGCTGGCGTTGGCGGGCGAACAAGATGGTAGAGATTGGGTGCAACTATCGCGCAAACACGAGATAGAGGTGGATCGTGAGCGCCGCTTCTTGAGTATTTTTGGCGGTAAGTTAACCGACTGTATCAATGTTGGTGACGAGGTGGTTGCCCTTATTCATGGATTGGGTATTGAGGTTCCCAGTCGCGGTGAGCGTTGGTATGGTGAGCCAGGCTTGGCGGAACGGGCTGCGTTTATAGCTCGTGCTGCGCAACTGCAGCTCGATGCTTTGACCCCGGGGTTCGCCTCGGAACCACTGTCGCTGCGTTTTTGGCGTCGCTATGGCCCTCAGGCGCACCGCATCCTTGATGATATAGAAGCTGATTCGAGGGAAGCCCAGCATATTCTCAGTAAGGCCGAATACACTCGCGCAGAACTACGGCTCACTGCCAAGCGTGAAATGGTCGTTGATCTCGAGGATTTTATGCGCCGACGGTCTAAAGTGGAGCAGGTGGTGCGCCGCAGCGATATTATTAATGATCCCGGCCTACCTGAGCTGGCGACTCTATTTTTTGGTGACAGCGCTGGGGTAATGATGCGTGCCTATCAGCGCGATAGCTGATACATCTTAAGCAAGCAGGGTTGTTCAGTTGTTCGCGCGGGGCCCACTCCCGATCAATGCCGCTCTTAATTTGGGGCGCGTGGTCTTGGGGGAGAGCCAAATAGCACTGAAATATCGACCGAAATCGGGGTCATCGATGTTACCCATGGCTTGGTTATTGAAGAAAAAGGACGATACCCCGCGTTCATCAATAGTGAAGGCGATCACATCATCGGCTTGAACATCAGGCCACAGCGTCCCGAGGTCCTCAAGCCATTGTTGCTGGCGCGGGTCGTTCAATCCCTGGCTACGCCATTCCTTGGCGGTCTGTTTAATAAGGTCCGCGGACTTGATAGCGCGCAGGTATTTGATTTCGAGACGAATGGGGCGCGTTTCCTCGGTATAGATACCATCGGGGGCATACAGTGCCGACTCGTAGACATTCCAAAACAACACGCGCAGCGTCGCCTCACCGCATTTTTCTAGGTCTGCGCTGCCCACAGCAAAGGGTGTTAATAAGAGATAAGCAATCAGTGTAGCCAACCCGCGCATTAACGACCTCCAGATTCTCGGTGAGCAACGATTCGGAATAAGCTGGGAAATAAGAGCGCCCACACGCCCATTAAGACCGCGGCACTGATGATAGGTTCCATTGGCAAGGTAACCGCCCCCAGCTGGGCGCCAACGGCGTAGTTAAAGGGCACGCCCAGGCCACCCACCACCGATGCCAGCAAGGGTCGCTGCTTAAAAAAGGCAAAAGCCCGGGTAATCGTTGTGGCGAACGCAATCCACAGCAGCACTAGCCATCCAGGAACGAGGCTGTCACCAAAATCAAATATACCGAGGACGCTCAGTAGCGAATCAACAGCAACGCCGACGGCAATAATGGGCGCCAGTGCGTAGAGCTCCTCTCGCGGAGCCTTGACCAAGATAAAATGCATAGCGATGAGTGCAATAGAAACGGCTAGCCACTGTTCGCGCCCGATAACACAAGAAAACCAGGTCAGCTGAAACCACAGGGCGTTAAACCAAACCTTGTCAGTAAGCGCGTAGGCACGGAGTGTTGGAATGAGTTGGTTAAGCGCCATCATGAGGTACTTACGTTCCCGGGCTTACGCTAGATGAACCGACGCCGAAGTGCTGCGCAGTCTTGTCCAAGGCAGAAGCGAGTTTATTGATCAAAGTATCGAGCTCTTCGGGCGTGGTCACAAAAGGCGGCGCCATGATCATAGCGTCGCCGGTTTGGCGTACCATCAGCTGATCGCTAACCGCCTGATCTCGGCAAAATACCGCTGCCGCAGAGCCAGGGGCTAGCCGCTCTCTGCTGTGCTTATCTCTGACCAACTCTACCGCTGCAAACAAGCCTTTGACACGGACCTGCCCTACGATGGGATGATCTTCTAGAGCACGCAGATGGTTGGCAAACTGGGGCGCCAAGTGGCGCGCTGAATCGTCGATGATGGAGCTGTGCTCGTAGATAGCCAGGGTCGCTAGACCTGCCGCGCAGGAAGCGGGATGGCCGGAATAGGTGAGTCCATGGGCAAATTCACCGCCGCCCGAAAGCAAGACATCAGATACCTTATTGGCGATGAGCGATCCACCGAGCGGCATATAACCATTGGTAACCGCTTTAGCAAAGGTAATGAGATCGGGTTCGGTACCGTAGGTATCAGCACCAAACCATTGGCCGGTTCGACCAAAGCCGCAAATCACCTCGTCAGAAATAAATAAAATATCCCGTTCATCCAGAATGCGTTTGACTTCTGGCCAGTAAGTGTCGGGGGGGACGATAACGCCGCCTGCTCCCTGTATTGGCTCGGCGATAAACGCCGCCACGTTGTCTTCACCGAGCTCGTCAATTTTGGCTTCAAGCTCCCTAGCGACTTGGATGCCAAAGCTGTCTTCATCCATGTCGCCACCCAGCTCAAACCAGTGGGGCTGGTTAATGTGATGGATGTAATTGAGGCCAACCGCCTGTTCGTGCATGGCCTTCATGCCGCCGAGGGAGCCCGCCGCTATGGTTGAGCCATGATAGGCATTAAACCGACTGATGATGTGCTTCTTATTGGGCTTACCGAGCAGGTCAAAGTAGCGATGCACTAACTTGATTTGCGTATCATTAGCCTCGGAGCCTGAATTGGTAAAAAACACGTGCTGAAAACGCTCTGGGGACAGCTGACACAATTTGCTGGCCAGCTCTACGGCGGGCTGGTTGGAACATTTGAAGAAGTTATTGTAAAAGGGCAGCTCATTAAGCTGGGCGGCTACCGCATCCTTAATAGAGGTTTGGCTATACCCTAAGTTGCAACACCACAGTCCAGACATGCCATCTTGAATCTTATTGCCATCTGAGTCGTAAATATAAATGTGTTCGGCACGACTAATAATACGGCCACCATGCTCGGCGTAGTCCTTAAAATCTGTGAATGGATGCAAGTGATGGGCTTGATCGAGGTGTTTTAGGGTTTGGGTATCGAATGTCGCGTTCACGGAATACTCTCCTTATCGGTAGCCTGAGCCTTGGACACCTAAGTGCTGGGTGCTGTGCTTGGATGATAGCTCAGTGAGTACCTTCCATCCCCCTATCATTTCATAAGCCAGTCGCCACTACCCTACCCCTTTGGTGGGGTCTGCCGGTGAAAGAAAACCAGCAGGGGCTAGTGTTATGCATGACAGAAAAACCGTGTTGTTATCGTTCACTCAAGGAGAGATCACTAAATCAACTTCGTTTGCCATGGTAGGCAAGCAGCGGATCGATGCCCCCTGCGTCTGGGCTGTGGGTGAGCGCTTCCATGAAGAGAAGAAACAGCTCGGCCTGAGAGGAAATATCGAGCTTGGCGTAAGCATGTTTGCGATGCAGTTTCACAGTTTCCGTGGAGATCGCCAGCTTCTCGGCGATGAGACGGGTACTATTGCCGAGTAGTACTAGGCCGGTGACCTGCTGTTCCCGTTGGGTTAATACGCTGCTGCCAAAGGCGGCGAGTCCCCTATGAAGCTGCGCTCGTAGCGAGTGCGTGGTATCCGATGGCTGCATTGGGGCTTGCCAATGCAAGCGTGCCAACGAGGTCACCACAGCAAAAATAGCGTTTAACAACCTAAGCTGCGGTTTATAAAATGTGGGGTTGGCGTTACCCGATGTGGACACTAAACCCAAGGCGATATTGATAAAGCCATCATCGAGCGCAATGAGCAGCCCACATTCATCAACGAAGCCGCAGTTTTTGTACCAAGATTTATAATACTCGCTGTCGGTGAATCCCGCAGGCGCCAGTGTTTTTAGCTGAAACACGCCCATTTTCCCTTCTACCGCTGCCGCTCGATAAAACGGATCGAGTAAAAAGGGCCCCTTTAAATAGGTGTCCAGTGTTGTTTCTACGCCGGCCATGGGTGGACTGGAGTATTCAACCTCGGGCAGCTGACCTTCCCGATAGCGAAGCAGGCTGACGTCATCGGCGTCCACCGCTGTCTTTAACATAGAGGCGAGGACCTCGGGGAAAGCGTGGCTATGCACGGCGCTGATCACCAGCGCAAGGGCGTCTGATAATTGGGCTGTGGTCCTCATACGGCTAGCTTAGCCTCTCTCGCTGCGGGCACACAAATCCCATACAAGGGTTGACGCTACGGGTCCCGGGCAATCCTTAACGGGGCGCTATGGGTGTTGCCATGATTGAAGGAGCGTGTCGTAGGCAATGGTTTCTCCCTGAGGCCGCTCGTTGGGTAATTTAGCGACCGGCGCTCCCGGGGCATCAATCCATATCTGTGGGTCCTGCTCCTTATTGAGTTTAGGTCCCTTGTCCCCTTGAATGCCTGATCGCTGAATACGCGCCATGACGCGTTCCTGTTGCTGGCAGAGGCTATCTAGCGCTTGCTGGGGTGTTTTCTCCCCGGACATGGCGTCGCCAATATTCTGCCACCACAGCTGGGCCATCTTTGGATAATCGGGGATATTCGTTCCCGTGGGCGACCAGGCGACCCGCGCGGGTGAGCGATAGAACTCCACCAACCCGCCGAGTTTGGGCGCACGACGGGTAAAGTGCTCACTGTCAATGGTGGACTGGCGCGTGAACGTCAGCCCCACGTCGGATTTTTTTAAGTCCACGGTTTTTGAGGTGACAAACTGTGCATACAGCCATGCCGCTTGAGCTCGATCAAGGGGCGTTGATTGCATGAGCGTCCAAGCGCCCACATCCTGATAGCCGACCTTAGTGCCTTGACGCCAATACGCCCCATGGGGGGACGGCGCCATCCGCCATTTTGGGGTGCCGTCCGCGTTCATTACCGGCAGCCCAGGTTTCACCATGTCGGCTGTGAATGCGGTATACCAAAAAATTTGTTGGGCAATGTGACCCTGAGCGGGGACTGGCCCCGCCTCGCTGAACACCATGCCTGCCGCCTCGGGGGGCGTATATTTTTGCAGCCAGTCGATCGCCTTGGTGACCGCATAGACTGCTGCCGCATCATTAGTAGCGCCGCCCCGGGCCATACAGGAGCCAACGGGGCGGGATTGGTCATCGACCCGTACCCCCCATTCGTCGACGGGCAAACCGTTTGGCTCACCCTCGTCGCCCATGCCCGCCATCGACATCCAGGCATCGGTATAACGCCATCCCAGTGACGGGTCTTTTTTACCGTAATCCATGTTACCAAACACAACGTCTGGCCCACCCAAATAGCTCATATCGCGACCGGTAAAAAAGGCTGCAATATCTTCGTAAGCTGTCCAGTTTACCGGGACGCCCAGCGCGTAACCAAACCGGTCTGCAAAATCGTCTTGGGTTTTCTGATCACTAAACCAGTCTGCACGGAACCAGTAGAGATTGGCAAATTGTTGGTCGGGTAACTGGTAGAGTTTGCCATCTGGCGCCGTGGTGAAGCGGGTGCCGATAAAATCATTCAGATCAAGCCTTGGATAGGTAACGCTGGCGCCGTCCTCGGCCATGAAATCGGTCAAATTTCGAACCTGCTGATAACGCCAGTGAGTACCGATCAGGTCTGAGTCGTTCACATAGGCGTCGTAAATATTTTGCCCCGACTGCATTTGCAACTGCAGTTTTTCAACGACATCACCTTCGCCAATGAGGTCGTGGGTCAGCGTAATGCCGGTCATTTCACTAAAGGCTGGGGCCAGGACTTTGGCCTCGTATTCGTGGGTCGTGAGTGTTTCTGATACCACGTTAATGCTCATACCAACGAAGGGCTTAGCGGCTTCAATAAACCACTGCATTTCAGCTTCTTGTTCAGCACGGTTCAGCACGGAGGTATCGTTAATCTCATTATCGAGAAAGCGCCGCGCTGCCTCCATGTCCGCCCAGACAGGCATGCCTAGCAGCAAAAGCCAGGTCGCTATTATGGCAGGTCGCGTTATCATGAGTGTCTCCATCATTCCTTGAGTGACGACCGCTTTCGCGGGCGACGGTCGCACAGGTACACCAGGGACTCAACCAATCCCACTCGCCTTATCGTTGACTTATTACACCCACCGAAAAATCGCTCCCGCATAGATCGAACAAATGATCAGTGCGCCAGTGAGTGGTGCGCCAAAAAAATAAAGCCATCCTAAATGGATAAAAGCCGACCCCAACAAGGTCACAAATAATCGATCTCCCCGGGTCGTGTAAAACCCCAACATACCGCGGCGAGGGGTTTCAGGATAGCGAATAGCCCACACAGAGAACACCACCAATACCGACCCCAGCGCGTAAAAAAAGAGAGCCACCGGAAAGGTCCAGGCCATCCAGCCGCCCGCCACCATGGGTTGAGTCCATTGGATGCCCTCTTCGGTGCGCGGTACGGCTAGCGTGATGGCGGTCAGCCCAGTGACCATAACGCAAAAAATAACCGTATACACTAGCCGCCAACGATCCACGAAGATCACACCCTTCCGAGGGCAAAGCCCTTGGCAATGTGGTGGCGGACAAAGTAGATGACAAAGGCGCCGGGAATAAGGGTGAGCACCCCCGCGGCGGTGAGCACTCCCCAATCCATCCCCGACGCCGAGACTGTGCGCGTCATCGTGGCGGCGATAGATTTGGCGTCAACGGCGGTAAGGGTGCGGGACAACAGCAGCTCTACCCAGGAAAACATAAAGCAGAAAAAAGCGGCCACCCCAATACCACTGGCGATAAGCGGCATAAAAATCTTCACGAAGAAACGGCCAAAGCGGTAGCCATCAATATAAGCGGTTTCGTCGATCTCTTTGGGTATACCGCGCATAAACCCCTCTAATATCCACACCGCAAGGGGCACATTGAACAGGCAGTGCGCCAGAGCGACGGCAATGTGAGTGTCGAACAAACCGACCGATGAATACAACTGGAAAAAAGGCAGCGCAAATACCGCGGGTGGAGCCATACGGTTAGTCAGCAACCAAAAAAACAAATGTTTATCGCCCATAAATCGGTAGCGGGAAAAGGCATAGGCAGCGGGCAGCGCCACGCTGATCGAAATAACCGTATTCATGAGCACATAGATCATTGAATTGACGTAACCCATATACCAACTGGGATCAGTAAGGAGGGTGACATAGTTGTGCAGCGTAAAATTTCTGGGAAACAGGGTAAAGTCGGTGATGATCTCCGTATTGGTCTTAAAGCTCATACTGATTAGCCAGTAAATGGGTACCATGAGAAACAACAGATACAGCGTCACGACGACCATCGAGCCCCGAATGCGCATTATCGTCCCTCCTGTGGATCAATAGTGATCATCACCGTGTAGAACACCCAGCTGATTAACAGAATGATTAAAAAATACATCAGTGAAAATGCGGCTGCCGGACCCAAATCGAATTGCCCTATCGCCATTTTTACTAAATCTATCGACAGAAAAGTGGTTGAATTCCCGGGGCCTCCACCGGTCACAACAAAGGGTTCGGTGTAAATCATGAAGCTGTCTATGAAGCGGAGCAGCACCGCAATTAACAATACGCCAGAGAGTTTCGGTAGTTCGATGTATCGAAACACGTCCCACCGATTTGCCTGGTCGATACGCGCCGCTTGGTAGTAGGCCTCGGGTATGGATCGGAGGCCGGCATAACACAGCAGTGCAACCAATGACGTCCAATGCCAAACATCCATCACGATGAGGGTTACCCAGGCATCAAAGGGGTCATTGGTATAGTTGTAATCGATGCCCAGGGCCGCGGTAGCACGTCCCAATAAGCCAATATCAACGCGGCAGAAGATTTGCCAAATGGTGCCGACGACGTTGAATGGAATGAGCAGAGGTAGCGCCATGAGAACGAGACACACACTGGCCCAGAACCCCTTTTTGGGCATATTAAGCGCAACGACAATTCCCAGAGGAACCTCGATGATAAGAATGCAGCCAGTAAATAACACCTGACGCCCCAAGGCCGCATGAAGACGCTCGGAGCGGACCATTTCTTCAAACCATCCCCAGCCATTCCAAAAGAATTGATTGTTACCAAAGGTGTCGTTGAAGGCGTAATTAACCACCGTCATTAGTGGAATGACAGCTGAAAAGGCGACCAATATCAGGACCGGTAGCACCAGAAGCCAGGCGGTATTATTTTGTCGCTTGCCCATCAGACTACCTTACCCTGAACGCGCCAGTCATCGGCATAGACATTAATTTTTTCTGGCACAAATTGCACGTGGGTCATGGTGGCATCCAAGGCAGTGCCCTCAGCTAAGCTTACGGCAATGGCACAGCCCGCAGCCTCGGCTCGAACAATGCGTCGGTGGCCTACATCGTCAATTCGCTGGATCTGTACAGGCAACCCCTTGTCCGCGCTGAATTCAATGTATTCAGGTCGAATACCAATCTGGGTTCGTCCGGCAAGCGTTGCGTATCTAGCGCCCAGCGGTACACTATAGCCGGCGATGAGCGCGTGGTTGTCGGCGATTTCGGCGTCCAGTAGGTTCATGCCCGGGGAGCCAATAAAATGCCCCACAAAGGTATGCTCGGGTGTTTCAAAGAGCGCCTCTGGGGTACCCATCTGTACCACTCGACCCTCGTGCAACATCACCACCTGTTCGGCAAACGTCAACGCCTCGGTTTGGTCATGGGTGACATAGATCATGGTGTGTCCGAACTGACGATGCAGCGCTTTTAGCTGTGCCCGCAGCTCCCATTTCAACAGTGGGTCGATCACCGTTAGCGGCTCATCGAACAAAATGGCATTCACCGATTCGCGCACCAACCCCCGACCGAGACTGATTTTTTGTTTGGCATCGGGGGTAAGGCCCCGCGCCTGAGTGTCCAGCGTTGCCATAAGGCCGATCATCTCAGCAATGAGGACTACCCGCGCGTCAATGGCCGACGCGGTCAACCCGCGGTTTTTCAATGGGAAGGCGAGATTTTCGCGAACGGTTAGGGTGTCGTATACCACCGGGAACTGAAACACCTGAGCAATGTTGCGTTTTTCGGTGGGCACGTGGGTGACATCAATATCATCGAACAGAACGCGTCCCTGTGAGGGCGTGACCAGACCAGAAATGATGTTCAGTAAGGTGGTTTTACCGCATCCTGAAGGACCGAGTAGCGCATAGGAGCCGCCATCTTGCCAAACATGATTCATTGCTTTGAGCGCAAAATCCTCCTCATGTAGCCCATTGGAACCATAACTATGGGCGAGATTTGATAGGGTGATCTGTGCCAAGTATTGACTCCTAAGACGTGCCGCTGCCGGCGGCTGCCAGACGACCAGCGAGATCAAAAAGATAAAGGTGCGCAGGGCTCACCCAGACATCAATGGGATGACCCACAGCGATGTCATGTACGCCCTGCACCAGCCCAACCCAGCGCTGCTCGGCATAGCTAAGATGAAGAAATGTCTGCGAGCCAGTCATTTCTCTACTGGTTAAGGTGCAGCGTAGGTGTATCGCTGGGGCTGCCGGCGAACTCACAGCCAGGTGATGGGCACGAAACCCTGCGTTGTAGTGGCCGTCGTCCAATGCAGCAAAGTCACCCCATACCCCTGTAGTAGTACCGTCTTCAAAACGCAGTGAATCTCCGCGCTTAGTACAGGGAGTAACATTCATCGGCGGATCAGAAAAAATCTCGGCTGAGACAAGCGTTGACGGACGTCGGAAGACCGATGCTGTCGGACCATACTGAGCGACTTCACCCTGCCAGAGGGTTGCTGTGTTACCTCCGAGCAATAGCGCCTCTTCAGGTTCTGTGGTGGCGTAGACAAAGATCGCCCCCGAGGCTTCAAAAAGGCGCGGTATTTCAGCCCGCAGTTCCTCGCGCAGCTTGTAGTCTAGGTTGGCCAAGGGTTCATCTAGCAGCACCAGTCCAGCGTTTTTTACTAGGGCCCGCGCCAGCGCGCAGCGTTGCTGCTGACCACCCGACAACGACAGCGGCTTGCGCTGTAACACTGAAGACAGCTGTAGCATCTCTGCGGTGGCTCGGACCGCACGATCAATGTCACCTTTAGATTGTTTCTTCAGACGCAAGGGTGAGGCTATATTGTCATACACCGTCATAGCGGGATAATTAATGAATTCTTGATAGACCATTGCCACATCCCGCGCTTGCACAGGCCATGTTGTCACGTCGGTGCCTGACGAGACAATACGACCTTGGCTTGGCGTGTCTAAGCCAGCCATCAGTCGCATCAGCGAGGTTTTACCTGCAGATGTGGGCCCGAGGAGTACATTCATGGTGCCCTTTTCGAGCACTAGGTGGGTCGGCTTAATGTGCATTTGCCCATCAACGACTCGCGCTACGCCTTGGAGTTCCAGTGACATTGATTTATCCCGACATCGACCGTTGAAACCGCGTGCCCACCGGTCAACAACAGCCTCCCCGCCCGCTGATCGATAGCCTGACGGCGCGTCTGTGGGCACAGTGTACGTTGCGAAAGTGAGAGAAGTATATGAAAAACAACGGGTCTTGTGTGAGTCGATATGCCGGTGAATCTTGACTGGCGATCGACAGATGCATGGCGCTCACCCCAGCCGCGACGCTCGATACTGGCGGGGGCTACAGCCAATAATGTTGCGGAAAACCCGCGAAAAATATAGGGGATCCTCGAACGACAGGTCCTTGGCGATACCTTGAATGCTGTGTTCGGTGGTATCGAGCATGCGACAGGCCGCCTCCATCTTCATGTGGCTGAAGTGCCGCATGGGTGGATAACCGGTCAATGCTTTATAACGATGGCTAAAGTGGTACTTAGACAACCCCGCCATAGCACTGAGATCATCGAGATCGAGGGATCGATGGATATTGTCGTGCATGTAAGCCTGTACCTTCACTACATTGAGTGTTTCCGGTGTCGCAACAGGCTGTTGTGACTGAAGCGCAAAGTGGGTGAATAAATGGCGTAACTGGTTCGCGGCATGGATAAATGCCGCATTGCTGTAGCCGGTTTTTCGAACCGCTAAGAGACGGCTAAACCCCGCGACGATAGCCGATGAAACGCCCACATAAACGCAGTATTGGCCCGGCTGATAGCCCATATAGTCGAGAAAGTGATGCGCTTTATTACCTTGGAAGTGCACCCAATACAGCGTCCATGGGTTTTTCGGGTCAGCGCTATACTCGTGGTTATCTCCCTGTTTTAACAGCATGAGATCTCCGGCGGTGATTTCGCTACGCTGATGATTGACCAATAGCGAACCCTGACCATCAACACAATAAAGTAACAGGTTGTCGTCGTGGGTTAAACGCCTCATGTGGTGTCCCATGGCCGATGGGTAATAGCCCATGGCGGTGGGATAGCAGTCGCTGGTTAATGGGTTACTTCGTATTTTTTTGATCAAAAAAGCGGGCGCGATGAAGCGAATACTGTTGTCTGACAGGGGCCACTTAGAGGGAGAACTCACAAAAACCCCCGGCCTAGTGGGCGGCGCATAACGTTGATATCCATAGCAATATAATCCATCTCATGCGCAATTTCGTCAATATGCGCCGCTCCATAGTAGTGGTATATTATTCACCCCCCTTCAGTTAACGACCATGTTTGTCGAGGAAAGTCACCCATGTCCGATCCAACAGCGGAAATCGCTACGCTAGTCGCACGGTCACGCAAGGCGCAGGCGCAGATTGCCCACTACACCCAGGAGCAAGTCAACGAGCTGATTACTGCGATGGTTTATTCAGTCGCTCGGGAAGATCGGGCCGAGGAGCTCGCGCAGCTAACCATTGACGAAACCCAGTTAGGTAATTACGAGGGCAAGTATCTCAAGATTTACCGCAAGACCCGCGCCACTCTTATGGATATCATTGACGACAAGTCGGTTGGTGTGATTGAAGAGTTACCCGAGCGAAATATCATCAAGATTGCCAAGCCAGTGGGGGTCATTGGCGCGCTGTCACCGTCAACTAATCCTGAGGCGACGCCGGTGATTAAAGGAATCGCTGCGGTGAAAGGCCGAAATTCTATTATCGTTGCGCCACACCCCCGGGCCAAGCTGACGAATAAACGGATCTGCGATTATATGCGTGAGGCCCTTGAGCTCTGTGGCGCCCCTGCCGATCTAGTCCTATATATTGAGGTTCCGTCCCTTGAACTCACCAACGAGCTGATGGCCCAATGCGACCGCATTTTGGCAACCGGTGGCGGGCCAATGGTGCGTGCGGCCTATTCAAGTGGTACCCCTGCACTGGGGGTGGGTGTCGGTAATGCCTGCATTACCGTTGACGACACGGCTAATCTTGACGAAGCGGCAGAAAAAATACGGTTGTCAAAAACCCTGGATTTAGCGGCTTCCTGTTCTTCAGATAACGCAGTGCTGTTGTTCGCATCGATTTATGACGACATGGTGACCAAGCTCAAAGCCGAGGGTGGCTATCTGCTCAATGAAGGTGAGAAAGCCAAACTTGAAGCGACTCTTTGGCATGATGGTCACTTGAATACGGCCATCGTTGCCCAACCGGTGTATAAAATAGCGGGGATGGCAGGGATTGATTTACCCGAGGGGCGAGAGTTTTTGATGATACCTGAGACCGGTACAGGTCCCGATTATCCGTTCTCGGGGGAGAAGCTGTCAGTCACTATGGCGCTGTATAAAGTCCAAGACATTGACCATGCAATTGAGCTCACCAATGCTATTCAGGCTTATCAAGGAGAGGGGCATTCCTGCGGTATTTACTCGTATTCCGATGACAATATTATGCGCTTCGCTGATCAAACGCGGACGTCTCGCATCATGGTTAATCAGCCACAGTCCGCCTCTAACAGCGGTAATCTGTGGAATGGCATGCGACAAACTTTTTCGTTGGGTTGCGGATCGTGGGGTGGTAACTCGACGAACAACAATATTACCTGGCGCGATTTAATCAATGAGACCTGGGTATCTAAGCCGTTAGCGACAACGAAAATACTGCCTTCTGACGAAGAACTCTTTGGCGGAGTGATGGCCAAGTTTAATGAGTCGTTTTAGGCTGCTGCGACTGGCTGGAGAGCCGGGCGAAGGGAACGCTATCGATGGATTTTGAGTTATCGGATGAACAACGCGCGTATGTGAACAGCGCCCGACACTTTGCGGTGGGCGAACTTGCCCCGCATGCGGCGGCGTGGGATGAAGGCTCGGTGTTCGCAAAGGACGCGCTAAAATCCGCGGGAGCCCTGGGGTTCATGGGTATGTATACCCCCGAGGACGCCGGCGGCTTGGGCATGTCACGACTTGATGCGAGTTTAATTGTCGAGGAGCTATCTCGGGGCTGCACAACCACCGCGGCATTTCTCACTATTCATAATATGGCCACCAGTATGATCGGTAAATACGGTCAAAGCGTCGCTATTGATAGGTGGTGTCCAACGCTGGTCACCGGTGAGGCTCTAGCGTCTTATTGCCTGACCGAGCCCGGTGCTGGTTCGGACGCAGGCTCTCTGCGCACCCGCGCGGCGCTTGAGGGTGATCACTATGTGGTCAATGGCAGTAAGGTGTTTATCTCTGGCGCGGGCGAAACTGATGTCTTGGTAGTCATGACTCGCACCGGTGCCGATGGTCCCGGCGGGATCAGCGCACTGCTGATACCCGCGGACAGTGAAGGGGTCGGTTACGGCAAGAAAGAGCACAAAATGGGTTGGAATGCGCAACCCACTCGAATGGTGACATTCGATAATGTGCGTGTTCCGGTGACCCATCGCTTGGGGGAGGAGGGACAGGGATTTGCCATTGCGATGGAGGGTCTCGACGGGGGCCGTATTAATATTGCGACCTGCTCGGTGGGGACGGCTCAGCAGGCCATGGAAGATGCCGCGGCTTATGTGCAAGAACGCAAGCAGTTCGGTAAGGCCATTGCCGACTTTCAAAACACCCAATTTAAGCTGGCCGACATGGCAACCGAGTTGGTCGCAGCCCGACAGATGATTCGCTTAGCGGCCAGTAAGTTAGATAACGCTGACCCCCAAGCCACTACCTATTGCGCCATGGCTAAGCGCTTTGCCACGGACGTGGGTTTTACAGTCTGTAACGATGCCCTGCAGTTGCTGGGTGGTTATGGCTATATTCGCGAGTACCCCATGGAGCGTTACGTACGCGACACGCGGGTGCATCAAATACTAGAAGGCACCAATGAGATTATGCGCGTCATTATTGGACGTCGCTTACTGATGGACGGTGCATTAGAGGTGATCAAATGAGTATGAGTCCTTCAGAGAAAGTTAAAGTCACCATTGACGGCCACGTAGCGCGGGTCACCATTGATAACCCCGCGGCCAACACCTGGGATATCGACAGCCTGCCGGCGTTAAAAGCGGTGGTGGAGGCGTTGAATGCTGATCGCACTATTTATGCCTTAGTGCTGACCGGCGCAGGGGAGAAATTCTTCTCGGCAGGTGCCGATTTGAAGCTGTTTGCCGATAGCGATCCTGCAGCAGCCAAGACAATGGCTCATTCAATGGCCTATGCCTTTGGGGAGGCCTTTGAAACCCTCGCCGATTTTCGTGGGGTGTCCATTGCTGCGATTAACGGGTTTGCCATGGGCGGTGGTTTAGAAGTGGCGCTCGCTTGCGACATTCGTATTGCCGAGTCACAGGCACAGATGGCGTTGCCGGAGGCTAAAGTGGGCTTGCTGCCTTGCGCCGGGGGTACTCAGCGGCTTGCGCAGCTGGTCGGCGATGGCTGGGCCAAGCGGATGATCCTGTGTGGTGAGCGCGTCAGCGCCGAGAAAGCCCTGCAACTAGGCCTTGTTGAGGAAGTGGTGGGCGCCGGTGAAGCACTGGCCGCCGCGACTGCTCTGGCCATGCAGGTTGGGCAACAAAGTCCGGTGGCTGTGGCCGCCTGTAAGCGACTGATTCACAGCGCGCGAGATATTGCTATTGCAGGGGGTTTGGCGGCTGAGCGGGACGAGTTTGTTCAACTCTTTGGTACCGAGGATCAGTGGGAAGGGGTTAACGCGTTTTTGGAAAAGCGTAAGCCTGAGTGGAAGAATCAATGAGCGCTGATGTCGCTGTAGAACACATCGGTGAGGGCTCCCGGCAAATTGGGCGACTGACCCTCGATGCCCCCAAGACCCTCAATTCTCTGACCATGGACATGGTCGACCTGTTGGCTGCGCAACTGTTGGCTTGGCGGGACGATGAGGGTATTGCCGCCGTGTTTATTGAGGGTGCCGGTGAAAAGGCGTTCTGTGCTGGCGGCGACGTTCAAGCCTTACGCAATTCTTCCCTAGCCTCCCCTGGGGGGCCTTGCGAGTATGCCGAGAAATTTTTCGCGCGCGAATACCGAATGAACTACTTGCTCCATACCTACCCCAAGCCCATCATTTGCTGGGGTCACGGCGTCGTCATGGGTGGCGGTCTTGGAGTCCTTGCCGCCTGTAGCCATCGCGTGGTCAGTGAGCGTACGCGCATTGGTATGCCGGAAGTGACGATTGCGCTGTTTCCCGATGTTGGCGGTAGCTGGTTCCTCAACCGTATGCCGGGGCATGTGGGCCGCTTTCTCGCGCTCACAGCGGCCAATATCAATGCCACAGATGCGCTGTTTTGTGGCTTAGGTAGTCATTTCTTGGGCAATGATCAGCGTGAGGCTGTGCTGGCGAGTTTGGCCCGGCAGAACTGGCGCAATGACGGTGCGGATAATCATGAGTTAGTCAACCAGTGCCTTGCGGCCATACCCGCCAGCATGGAGCAGCCCCCTGCACAAGTGGAGCCTGCACTGGCGACCATTAATACGTTAATGGCGGGTGATGACCTAGCTATTATTGTTGATCGCGTGGCGGCGTATGAAGGGGATAATGCCTGGTTAGCGAAAGCTAAGGCGGGCCTTCTACATGGCTCGAGTCTGGCAGCGTGTTGGATTTTCCAACAGCTCAATGACACCAAAAACGCGAGTCTCGAACAGGTATTTCAGAGTGAGCTGCGTCTGGGGACTAATATTTTACGTTACCCCGAATTCGCGGAAGGCGTGCGCGCCTTGTTGGTCGATAAAGACCGTAACCCACGGTGGGCTTTTCCTGACGTGCGCGCGGTTCCTGAGTCGCTGCTGGCGCAATTTTTTGAGGAGCCCACCGAGGCTGCTGTGTTGAATCTACCGGAGTCAGTGTGATGCCACGTATTGCTTTTGTTGGCCTAGGGAATATGGGTGGACCTATGGCCCGCAATCTCATTACCGCCGGGCATTCGGTCACCGTGTTTGATTTATCGGCGCCGGCTATGGCAGATCTCACCGCCGCGGGAGCCCAATCGGCAAGCTCTGCACTCGCTGCGGCGCAAGGTGCCGACGCGGTGATTACCATGCTGCCCGCGGGTAAGCATGTAGCACAGGTCTATATGGGCGAGGACGGGCTACTGGCAAATATGGCCAAAGGTGCATTGGCATTGGATGCCAGTACCATCGATAGTGAAACGGCGCAGCAGGTGGGCCTTGCGGCCACTGAGGCGGGCATCGCTTTCATGGATACCCCCGTTTCGGGAGGTGTGGCTGCGGCCGCCGCCGGCACACTCGCTTTTATGTGTGGGGGCAGTGAAGATGCTTTCCTGCGGGCTAAGCCGATACTTGAAGGCATGGGTAATGCAGAAAAAATCTTTCACGCGGGGCCTGCTGGAGCCGGGCAAGTGGCCAAGGCCGTTAACAATATGTTGCTCGCGGTGCACATGATAGGCAGTTGTGAAGCGTTGTCGATGGGTGTTGCCAAAGGCTTAGACCCCGCGGTGCTGTCTGAGATTATGAAGGCGAGCTCGGGAAATAACTGGTCACTACAGGTTTATAACCCCTGGCCTGAGGTCATGCCCAATGTGCCATCCAGTAACGACTATCAGCCCGGCTTTATGGTCGATTTAATGGTCAAGGACTTGGGGCTGGCGGGGCAAGTGGCGCAGAGCAGTGGCGTGAATAATCAACTGGGGCAGCTCGCCTTAGCGCTCTACAGCGCCCATCAGAGTGATGGCAATGGTGCACGGGATTTCAGCTCAATCGTTGAACGTATTAAGGTGCGGTAATCGGTGCCAGCGCCCGTTCAAGAGCGAGGATACATGGTCGGAATTCAATCAACGCTAGCCACCGTTCATGTCAACGTCAAGTCATGCCCTCGCGTGCTGGTTGTTTAATCGGGTATTCGCGGGTGAGACATCACGGCTTAGCAGTTAAACAGTTTTCAACCATACTCATACTAGGTCGATAATGCATTAACGGGTTTGTTATAGTGTCGTAAACCCCGCAAGCAGAGCGTCTATGTCTTCAAAAAAAGCCCCCCGTTGGATTATCGACCCCGCCGTCTTTTTTCCAGCCATCGCTATTTTACTGTTGAGTGTGCTCGTGGTGGGACTTTTCCCCGACGCCTCCAATGTGTTGTTGCAACAGCTTCAAAAAGGCGTGGTGAGGAATGCCAGCTGGTTCTATGTCTTGTTCGTAGCCTCGCTGCTTATCGTTGTCTTTATTTTTGCTTTTTCGCGTCATGGTGACATCAAGCTCGGGCCCGATCACTCACAACCGGCTTATGGCTTCATCTCCTGGTTTGCCATGCTGTTCGCCGCTGGTATGGGTATTGGCCTCATGTTCTTTGGGGTCGCGGAACCGGTGATGCATTACCTTGCACCGCCCATAGGCGAGGCGGGTACCGCCGAAGCTGCATCGAGGGCAATGGAGCTGGCGTATTTTCACTGGGGCCTACACGCATGGGCTATTTACGCAGCGGTCGCCTTGGTATTGGCCTATTTTGCCTACCGGCACTCCCTCCCCCTCACCTTGCGTTCGGCTTTTTACCCGTTAATTGGTGAGCGCATCTATGGACCCATTGGCGCGACGGTTGACGTTTTTGCCATTGTTTGCACGACCTGTGGCATTTCTGCAAGCCTTGGCTATGGTGTGCTGCAAATTAACGCCGGCCTCAACTACCTCTTTGATGTCCCAGTGAATGAAATGGTACAAGTCGGTCTCATATCGTGCACGATGTTAGTCGCTGGGGTATCAGTAGTCTTAGGTTTAGATAACGGCATTAAACGACTGTCTGAGCTAAATATTATTTTGGCCATTTTCTTGCTCATAGGCGTTCTGTCAGCCGGACCGACCATCTTATTACTCTCGGGAACCGTACAAACCTTTGGCACCTATGTTGCCGACATCATTCCCAAAACCTTCAATCTCTATGTTTACCACCCCACCGATTGGCTCGGTGGCTGGACTATTCTCTATTGGGGCTGGTGGATTAGCTGGGCACCGTTTGTGGGTATATTTATTGCACGCATTTCCCGAGGTCGAACGATTCGAGAGTTTGTGTTGGGGGTGACTATTGTACCCACCCTGTTTATCGTGCTGTGGATGGGTGTTTTTGGTGGTTCAGCCATTGACCTCATCAGTAACCAGGGCTTCACCGAACTGGGTGATGCGGTACAAGGTGATCAAGCCGTCGCCTTGTTCAGGTTCCTAGATTATTTACCCGGGACTCAGTTTTTATCGCTGGTTTGCTTGCTGATGATTGTGGTCTTCTTTGTGACCTCCGCTGACAGCGGCGCTATGGTACTCAATATGTTGAGTGCGGGTGGTGAGGATAATACCCCCGTTACCCAGCGTATCTTATGGACCGCTGTCATTGCTGCGATTTCGTCGGTATTGCTGCTCGCCGGAGGATTGAGTGCCATGCAAACCGTAGCCATTGCCAGTGCCCTGCCATTTTCTTTTGCCATGCTGGGTGCACTGTGGGGTTTTTGGCGCGCGCTCGTTATCGATAGTGCCAAGCGTGGCAGTATCGGTGTGCATCCGCCGGCCGAAACAGAGGCGTCGAACTGGCGTTACCGGTTGAGTAATTTGTTGGAATATCCGGGTAACTCTTCAGTGCAAGTATTTCAGCGCGATATCGTCCTCAAAGCCATGCACAGTTTCGCCGAAGAAGTGAATCAGCATGGTGTTCAGACGAAGGTCAGTGATGCGTTAGGTGAGCATGGCGTGCTCCGACTAGAAGTATTTCACGGTGGCGAAACAGATTTTATCTATGAAGTGAAATCGAGAAGCCATCCGATGCCTGATCAATCACTGGCTAACAAGCCCATGGACGACATGCAGGTGGGGGAGTTGTTTTTTCGTGCCGAGGTACACTTGCTCGAGGGCGGTCAAGACTACGACATTATGGGCTGGACTCAGGAGCAGGTGGTCGTTGATATTCTCAACCAGTACGAAAACCACCTGCATTTCTTGCACACGGTGCGTTAACCGGGCGCTGGCCTGTCACCATCGTCAGTCGACGATGGTGATGTCAGTAATAGGGGCTTTTTGGCGCCGGGGATTCAGTGTATTCATGCGCTTAATCATACTGTTGAGCGCTGCCTGTCTATTTTCAGGTGCCGGGTGGGTACTTAGGAATTCCGGGGGACGATCGTCGCTTAAATCACCCATTTTCTGCCATAACGTCACCGCGGCTTCGGGGTCATAGCCTGCTCGAGTAGCCAGTTCCATGCCTATTTCGTCCGCCTCCGCTTCTGCGACCCGACTGTTGGGTAGCTCCAACGCCAGCGTGGCTGCCAATGCGGCTCCCTGTACGGCAAAACGATTGTTATCAGCCGCGGCGGCTACAGCGACGATGCCTAAAGACGTCGCCATGGCTCGAGACATGCGCTCGGCGGTATGATTGGCTAAAGCGTGAGATATTTCATGGCCCATAATCTGAGCAAACTCGTCATCCGTTAGTGCCAACTGCTCAAACAAACCGGTATAGACCGCCATGCGTCCGCCGGCCATGCACCATGCGTTGACCGTTTCAGGATCACCGACAATGGCGACACTCCATTTCCAGCGATGGCTAGCTGGAAATGTCTGTTCTGCAACGGTCACCAAGCGTCCAGTAATCGTTGCCACCCGGGCCTTTAACGCTGGATCGGTGACTAGCTGATTATCCTCATCTAACGCCTTCACCGTACTCAGATACGCGGTCTCCGACTCAATAATGGCCGACTGGGGTGATATCAGTAGCAACTGACTGCGACCGGTGGGACTGGTCGTGCAGGATGACAGACTCCCAGCAATGACCAGCAGAGCTATGGTGCGGATTATAAGGTGGGCCATATTTCGTTTCCTCTGCATTAATAAGGGCAAATATAGGATAAACAGCGGGCTCTGGGCGCTATCAACCCGGATCAGACTCAGCTCCCGCCGACGTTCTTAGCAGTCCACGATAGACGCCTCGAGCGTTGGATTTACCGGTGATGACTTTGTACACGTCTTGGGTAATGGGCATGCTCAGATTATGCTCCTTGGCCAGCTCCATAATCGTGGGAGCGCTTTTAACCCCTTCGGCGACCATGTGCATAGTTTCAATGATGTCATCAATACGACGCCCCTTCGCCAACTCCATGCCCACGTGCCGATTTCTGCTGTAATGACTAGTGCAAGTGGCAATCATATCGCCCATACCAGCCAGTCCCGCGAACGTTTCCGCCCGCCCACCAAGGGCCGTCCCCAAACGTGTCATTTCTGCTAAACCACGGGTAATGAGCGCCGCTCTGGTATTATCGCCCGCGCCAAATCCATCCCCCATGCCCACGGCAATGGCAATAATATTCTTGAAGACGCCTGCTAGTTCGCAGCCTATGGTGTCAGGGTTGGTATAGACGCGAAATAGTCCAACGTTCATCAGCGGTTGTAGCCACTCACTGGCGGCGGGATCATCGAGAGCCAGTACGCTGGCTGCAGCTTGCCCAGCCATAATTTCTCTCGCCAGATTCGGACCTGTTAGCACGCCGGCGGCATGATGGGGGGCGAGTTCCCGACATATTTGTGTCATGCGAAGCCGCGACCCACGCTCTAGTCCTTTGGTAAGACTAATCACTGGAGCATCGGGCTTGAGGTCACCAACTACGTTTATTAGTACCTCTCTGAAGCTATTTGACGGTACGCCCATAATAACCGCATCGGCACCTTTCACCGCCTGCCCCAGATCAGTGGTGGCCTTCAGATTGGGGTGTAGCGCCAGATCAGCGAGATAACGGGAGTTACGTTGTGATTGGTTGATTTCGGTCACCGTCTCGCTGCTGCGAGCCCACAGAATGACGTCGGCATTTCTACTCATGAGTGAGGCTACGCTGGTTCCCCAGCTACCGCCCCCGATCACTGCAAGCCTACAGGTTGGCACGTAACGTATCCCTTATGGTTAGCGTTCCCCGAGCGGCAATAGCCGATGCCCGGATGACCTCCACTCGACGGACTAAGCGGGAGAGTGTTTCTGACTGCGCTCTTCGACCCTCAAGGAAATCGGCGTGGGATTCGTCAGTCAGTCCTCTCGCGCTCAGCATACTCCAACTATTTTTGAACAGTAGTTTACTGGTCGACACCTCACTGGAAACCCGCCGTTGCATAAACGCCTGGCGTCCGTAGTTCATGCAGCGTTCAGTATAATCCAGCTCATCCATGGACTCACCGGGTTGAAGCGAGGCGAGAATCTCTGCTCCGAGCGCATAAGCCTCAGCGAATAGTTGTAGGGTCATGTGAGCAATCTGGGGAGTCATGAGCAACAATAGCTGTCGGGCACCTTGTGCGCCACGATTCAATTGCGTCTCCCAATCAACATTTATTGCGGCTAATTCTGCAATGATTTCCTCTTGGAATACCTCGGTGGGCGGATAGAAAAATTCAAACTTAAACAGGTCTCGGAGGTCCTCTACCTCTCGCCAAAAAACAGTGACCGGTGCTTCGTCCGACTCCCCTTGTTCAGCCACCGCCACTAGACATAACTCGGTAATCGCTTTATTGACGAAGTAGTGAGCAATAGTATTTCTATAATAGCTAGCGACAGCAGCTCGCCCTTCTTTAATGCCGTAGACCGTTGTCGGGCCGCCATCAAAACGGGTGACAATGTTTTCGCCTATCATCAGCTTGAGAACCTGTTCTATACCCTCCGCATACTGACTGTCGAAGTCCTGGGATAATCTCAAGCCGCGATGACGGGTCCAGGCGACTAAATCGGCCACCTCGGTACTGATCTCTTGCTCTGACAAAGCCCGTGGATATACTCCTAAAAGCGCCATACTGATGATCGCTGGGACCGTGACAGGTGTTACTCGATTGGCCTCCACTGCGACTTGAAACGCCACCTTAGATAGCGCCAGTCGATCACTGGGATCGGGGGCTTGATCGAGCACAACGGGCTCTCCGAAATCAACGTAGATCTTGCCCATAGGTTTGGCAAGACTGCGTATATACCCGATAAACCAACTCAATGATTCGGGCGCTTTAGGCACGCCAGATTGCTCCCGAGCGTACTCCTCAGCATCCCTCACCAAGTCGTAGCTCACTGTCACTGGAATTATATGGATAGCCTTCGCGTCGGCGGTATAACAGCCTTCAAGCACATATTTGAGAACCCCGTATTTTGGCGGCATTAACTTACCGAGGCGTGAGCGAGTTCCCTCGAAAGACCACGTCAGCGGAAAGCGTTTTTCCATCAGATAGCTGATGTATTGCCGAAGCGTTGCCTTATAAACCGCATTGTCACTGAAGCTACGCTTAATGAAAATGCCGCCTGCTCGACGCATTAAGAAACCTAAAATGGGGAAGTTTAAATTGGCGCCACCAAAGAAGTGCGGCATCGGAAAGTCGTTATCAAATAAAATTTTTGGGACCACAAAGCCATCGATATAGGTCTTATGTGTCCATAATAGTGCGGAAGGATAATCTCTGACGATACGCCGTATTTTCTCAAGCTCCTCTGAACGGTAGTGAAGGGTCGGTTCGTAACCTAGCCCAAGGCTGAAATTACAAAACGTTGCCCATACATCCAGCCAAAAGCTGGTAGGGATTGAAATCATCTCGCGAAAGTATGTATTCACCTCGCGCATTACGTCAGACTCACTGCGCTGTGTTGCTTGGGCAATAGCGTTCAATCGCTGTCGAAACTCTTTGTTGTTACGTAAACTTTGGGCGACGTAACGGGGCACTTTATAGCGCCCACCTTGCAGATTCCGCTCGTCCATATCGAGCACGATGGCGGCCTGGCGGGCAATGAAAACACCAAAGTCATCCACCTGTTGTTCAGCAGCTAAAGCGGTCTTTGTCTCGAACCGCGCGGCCATTTCACTTTGCGTAGCAGGGACCCCTGCTAGGAGGTGCATGCGCTCAGGGCTCTTGCGCAGTATGCGCTGTGCTTTGAATGCTCCCGGTCTTCGATCACGACCCCACAAAAGATCGACTGGTCGCGGACGAGAGCGAATAGCGGTGCTACTCGGCGTCCACGCCACTCTAAGAGGAGCCACAACGGCATCCTCAAGATCAGCCAATGCTTGCACCAAGGGGTACACCTGGAGAGGTTTCCGATCATCGTTAAGCGGCACATTAACGACGCGGTAATCTCTATCTTCGAGCGCGTGTTGTTCAACCCATTGCCGCAGTAATTGTTGTTCAAATCGTGTACTGGCGTCTAATAAAAAAACCACCGCGCCTGGCGACTCCGGCCAAGGTGAATGAGCTAGTTTATTCGTCAGCTTCGTGACATCCATTCAGTAACTCATTTCTTGGCTGTCAGTGTCGGTTTTGCCGAGGCTCGTTTCACTGATGTCATTTTTTTGGCGGGATTTTTTACTTTAGCGGTTACGGGGTTTTTAACGGCCGCTTTTTTTGATGCGGGTTTCTTTGCGCCGGTTTCTTTGCCAGCTGCTTTTTTTGCCATCAATTTCTTGCTTGTCGATCCCTTAAGCTCTGGGCGCATGTCCGCAGGTTGATTGCGCTTAGCACGCTGCATCGCTGCAAGGGTTTGCTCGGGTTGGTCTAGGGCACGTAAAAATTGATTTCGCACGGTGTTTACCTGTTCATTCATCGTCGCCAACGTCCAGTCAGCGGTATCGACGGGTGGTAGTATATCGACACGGACTTTGCCGGGGCGAAACAGAAAATCACCCTTCGGAGCAATATCCCCCGAATTGTGTATGACCACCGGGATAACCGGCACCCCCACCTGCATCGCAATATGGAAGCCACCCTTCTTAAAGGGTGCCAGTTTCGGTGTTGGCGTTCGCGTGCCTTCGGGTGCTATGACCATGGACTTTCCTTGTTCACGCATGGCCGCCACCAAGGGCTTCATTGAATCTATGGCTTTACTGCGATCTGAGCGATCAATGAATACGATGCCGGCCAACCCCATAACCTGACCAATCAGCGGCATTTTTTCAATTTCTTTCTTCCCTACCCCGACCACATCTTTACGAATAAGACTCGCCATAATGGCAACATCCGCTTTGCTTTGATGATTGAACATAAATACCGCAGGTCGGCTGCTCCACAGATGTTCTTCGCCGTGGATATCGAGCTCCAGCCCAATTAAGGCATTACAGGTGTCTGCGAACAATGATGTGGAAAAGTTTAGCGAGTCACGTTTTGAACCGGTCAGCGCGTAAATAGGCAGACCTGCTGCAAAGCTGCCGACTAAAGATCCGGTGGCGGCTAGCGATCTAACAAAGGTATTGAACGATGTTTTTCCACGACTGTTAAAGGTAGCGCTTGGCCACAGTCGTTCAGCACTCATTGTTTTAAGTCGTTTACTGGGGTTTAGCGCAGTGGGCCGACCGACATAGTCCAACAGTTGGCTATCATCAGTGCTATCCGAGTAGAAAAAACTATGCTGAAGTTTAGCGCCGGTTTTTTTTGCTAGCTGCTTAGCCGCCGTGACTTTACCTTCCCCAAAGACGGTCGGTTTGACAACAGCGCCGGTGAATACGCCTCGTTTGACCTCTAGCTCGGTGCAATAGGTATGTTCTATGTCGAGATCTTGCGCGGCCGGCCGCACTTGATAAGGTGTTGCTGAGCTTATAATAGACAGCGTGTGGCCTTTGGCTCGATGGGCACTAATAAGTCGTCGGACTTCGGGATAAATAAGGCGCGCTATTTTTTTTCGAAACAGCGTCTCGCTGTGTTTGATGTAGTCGTGTTCAGATTTTCCTGCTAAGTACTGCCCGTGCACAGCCATGAGTGCTGAAAAGCCCAATTTACCCAGACCAAAGCTTGTCATTGCCCGGGTAAGTCCTAGAAGCTCTTCGGTTGAGAGCTCCCCTGAGACCAGCGAATCTTGCAAAAAAACGATGGCTGAGTAACCTGTGATGATAGTGCCATCAAAGTCGAATATTGCCGCTACCTGAGGACCAGATGGGCTATTATCGATTTCAGCGAGTAATTGCTCAATGTTCAAGACGCTATCTCCGGTGCTTACCAATGGTGTTTCACAATCACGGCGGTTGACCATACAGTGAAAATACACCGGTGGATCTGGTCGAGTAAACTCATTGTTATGACGTTAACCGCATCGTCAGTGTAGGTTGCCGCCGTCAGTTATACTAATGAAGATAAAAAACAGCATAATTTTTGGACTCAAATTATATCCATTCCTGGTGCAGAGTGAGGAGTTCACTGTGAACAAATGCCGATCAACAGTGGATTTCATGTGATCTGGACTGATGAGTTTCTTGCCGAGCACCAGCTCCCCTCGCATTATTTGACGATCGCGCAGCCATGGTTAGTACCGGTGATCGATCAAATTGCATCGCAGCAACAGGGACAGCCCCGTACCTTATTAGTGGGCCTCAATGGCTGTCAGGGATCGGGGAAAAGCACCTTGGCAGCCTTGATGGTGGAGATGCTCAAGCGACAGTATGGACTCACGGCGCTCGCGGTCTCTCTGGACGATTTTTATCTCACCAAAGCTGAGCGATTGAGACTGGCTGAGCAGGTTCACCCGTTACTGGCCACTCGTGGCGTGCCGGGCACTCACGATGTTGCGCTAATGGCCAAGGTCATGAGTGATTTGATGGATCAAAAGCCGCTGCCTGATCGACCTGTTTTAGTCCCCGAATTTGATAAATCGACGGACGACCGTCGTAGTGAGGAGCGTTGGCCACGCATCACCGAGCCAGTCAGTGTCATTATTTGGGAGGGCTGGTGCTTGGGGGTGCCCCCTCAGGAGGAGAGTGCCTTGATTGCGCCCTGTAATAGGCTGGAGGACATTGATGATCGAGACGGATTTTGGCGGCGCTATGTCAATCGTCAGCTGCATGAGTACCAGCCACTTTTTCGCCGCGTTGATTACTGGCTCATGCTCAAGCCGCCAAGCTTTGCGTGTGTGTCCCGTTGGCGGGGTGAGCAGGAAACGAAGCTAGCGCAACGCTGTGGTAAAGGACCTGGCATTATGACGCCCACCGAAGTTAGTCACTTTGTACAGCTTTATGAGCGGCTCACTCAATGGGCTTTGCACATCTTACCGCCACGTATGAATACCGTCTTTGAACTTGATGCCCACCGGCGCATCGTGGCTTCAAGCCGTCATTAGCGTTGTTTTTTCTTCAGAGGCCGCACCCACGTCGTGGATGACGGCGCTGGCCCCAAGAGACTCAACTTCGCTCTGAAGGTCTGGGCGGGAAGTTCTGCCGGTAGGACAAAGGCACCGTCGGTGTTGCTATATCGTAGGCCGGTGCGCTAGCGGAAGTGAAATAACCCCATGGAATTACTGCTTGGAGTTGTCTTGGTTTGCTGATTGCCCGCAGTATCACCGTTATTGGGAGCAACCAATTTGTTCTTCTCATCCCGTATCATCTGCATATAGTCAATGTAGCGCTGTACCACACGGAGGCGATCATCCTGTCCCTTGGTGAACTGGCAGCGTACAATCGGTCGGCTGCTTGTCTGGGTCGATTCGGGCTCTAACACGGTGGCGTTGAAGGTGATTTGACGATTAGCTGGCGGTAGGGTCAGTGTCAGCCGTATGGGTAGGCCCGATGATAGTTGAACTGACCACTCAAATGCCAAGCCAGAGTAACTGAGGTTGACCCGACTAAGGCTGGGGCCGAATACCGACGCCTTGGAGTCGTCGGCAACGAGATCCAACTTGTGATTGATTCGCTCCAGCGCTCGCGCGGTAATAGGGTCGCTTTGCTGTACGGTATTGAGGCCTTGCAAAATGGTTTGATTGGTCTTTAACAACATAACGTCACGAGCGCTTTGCGCAGCCAAGTCGTCGCTACTGGCCGGGCGCCAGGCGATGATGAGGCGATCATTGACGCGCAAGTGTTCTCGCTGCTCGACAATCATTGTGGCTACCTTGACACTACACGTTGGCATTGAAACATAAAACACCCCCCTTGGCTCGGTTTTATCCTCTAGGTAACCGTCTCTTCGACGCGTTCACTGGCGTAGAGATCATCGAAACGAAGCGCCTTCAGCCGGCACCCGCGGTCATACCCGCCATGTGAGAAGTCATGGCTAGGGAACGGTGAATACGAGGTGCTTTATGTACTGAGGCGTTGTAGGTGGTAGCGTTGAGCAAAAAGGGGTAAATGCTCGTCTTCGCGATGACTTACAAATAGCAGGGTGCTGTGCTCGCGTTGGTGTAATATTTCCAGCAATGCTAACAGACGTCCACGGTTTAACTCATCAAGCCCCTGTGTGGGTTCGTCAAGAATTAACAGCAGCGGTGATTTCACCAAAGCTCGGGCGATGAGTGCGAGTCTCTGCTCGCCATAGCTGAGGCTCTGAAAGGGCGCTGGCCCGCGCCCTTTAAGCCCGGCCGCCTCCAACCATTGGCTGGCAATCACTCGCTGTTGATCACCAATCGGGTCGTATACCCCTATGGAGTCAAAAAAGCCGGAACAGACAACGGTTTCAACGTTGCAGTGCACCCGGTAGCGACGATGCAAATCATTACTCACGATGCCCATGTCGCGTTTGATATCCCACACCGACTCACCGCGTCCACGCCGGTAGCCCAGCACAGTGACATCATTGCTGAAGCACTGGGGGCAGTCGCCAGTGATCAACCCTAGCAGCGTTGACTTGCCTGAGCCATTTTCGCCGGTAATGAGCGTGTGCTGCAGGGGTACCACAGACAAAGAAACGCCGTCTAACACCGTAGTGTCCGCAAAACTTACGGTGCAGTCATTGAGCGTCACTAACGCGTCGTGGCTGTATTCATCCAGCCCTATCGCGCTCTCGGGCCAGTCGGGTTGAGCACTACTTAACTGCAGTGCTTGGTGAATGCGCTGAGCTAGTGCTTCAGGATCTGATGTATTCACGATGTCAAGTCGCTCGCCATCGACCACACCAATGTGGTCGCACCAGCTGGGGATGTCTTGGCGGTTACTTAAGAGAAATAGTACGGTGACACCGCGGCTATTTACCGCCTGTAGTGTGCGGTTGAGTAATCGGCAGGAATGAGGATCAAGACTGTCAAAGGGGTTGTCGACGATTAAGCACTGGGCGCCTTTAAACAATGCCTGCAAGACCAATAATTTTCGACTCTCACCGGTACTCAGCTCGGTATAGCGCGCTGTCAAGCGCTGTCGAAGCCCCAACTCATCAATCAGCGGGTTCTCTAGGTGCTGTGGCGGTATAAAATCTTTGGCTAGGGTCGCAGTGTCGCTTTCCTCAAGCATATCATTGGCTGCGAGCTTCAATTCACGCTCGTAAATCAGTTGCTGTTGTTCGAAAGAAATCAGCCGAATAGCGTCTAGGCTGACGGTACGCTCAATCATCTCTACAGGCGTATCTGAGAGCTCACCCATGAGAAGTTGATCGATAATGTTTTTGCCTGATCCATTGCGGCCGATGATGCACCAAGCCTCCCCTGAAAGGATTCGCCAATCGGGAATGATTAAGTGCGGATGATGGAATTCTTTAATGTGGATCATTGGGTCAAACTGGCATACAGTGTAAGCGTAGTTTAGCGTAATCCCATGAGGAGTTCGTATGAATAAAATGATAGTTAAGAGTGCCGCATGCGCGGCTTTGACGCTGGTACTGGGCGCCTGCTCAGATGAACAAAAAGAACCAGCAAGCGGCGTAATGGACGAGAGCAGTGGCGCTGTTGAAGCCACAATGGAAGGATCTGGCGAGGCAATGGACTCCCCAATGGAGCAGGCGACAGACGCCATGGACACTGCGCAAGAGGCGTCAGGTGACGTAGTGGCAGAGGCAATGGAAGACGCTGGTGATGCTATGGAAGAGGCGGTTGATGACGCCAGTGACGCCATGGGTGAAGCGGCTGAAGCCGTTACAGAAGCCGTTGAAGAGGCTGAGACCGACGGCTAAGCCAAGCTCGTTTATCGTCGATCATATCGCCCCCGGAGCGGCGATAATAGATCGGTTTAACGACACTGAGTGGGGCTTGCGGCGAAGCCCCGGATTTTTTTGATCTCAGATTTACAAGTAGAGCGACATGCCCAGCGCACAATTTTCTGACACTATCCGCACCTATCATCGTTATTTAGGCTATTTTTTGGCAGGTATTATGTTGCTCTATGCCTGTAGCGGCGTTCTGCTCATCTTTCGAAAAACAACATTCATGAAGTTTGACGTCCATTATGAGTATCAACTCACGCCCGGACTGTCCGTTATCGAATTGTTGTCGACGTTAAACGTAAAAGGGTTGGTTGCTGAGAGTGAAACCGAGCAAGCTATTCAGTTAACCATGGGCAACTATAATAAACAGTCGGGTCTTACCGAATTGACGGTCAAGGAATACCCCTTAGTTATCGACCGAGTGGTTCACCTGCACAAGGCAAGCACTAAGAGCCCTCTTTTTCTGCTCAATATATTTTTTGGCTCCGGATTATTGTTTTTTGCGCTATCCGCGTTTTTTATTTTTCCACCCAACGCAGCGGCACTCAAGTCGGGTTTAAAAGTAGCCGTGGTCGGATTTGCCATGGCACTGTTAGTAGTCACCTTTGGCTAGCCGGCCGTTGCATTAATGGACTTTGAGGCCTACACGCCTGGGTCGATTGGGCGCCCAAACATGCCCCGGGTCTGGCCGATGCCCTGCCGCCCGATTATGTGGCAATGGCTAGGTATGGCTTAAACCAGCAGCCGTTACTGCGACGCTTGGCTATCGGCTTTTTGGTTTATCTTGTGCCGATAAACTTGTTATTTGTGCCCAGATAACCGATAACTATTGCGCTTAGTGATACAAAGTACTGATCGCTGGGCGTTAACAAGTGAGTCGATAAAAATAAGTGAGTATGCATGGGTATGAAGTGGCAAGTGTTAGGGGATCGCTTACCTCGAACCCGCAATCCCCTCACTCGCGTACTCGGTAGAGTGGTGTTTCGCGCCATGGGCTGGCGCATCGAGGGGCAGTTTCCCAATCAGTCAAAAGTAGTGGTGGCGCTCACACCGCATACCTCCAACATGGACTTTATCCTCACCATTGCCGTGCTCTGGAGTCTGGGCCTGAAATCCTCCTTTCTCATGAAGCAATCCCTCTTTTGGTTTCCATTAGGGCCCATCCTCAAGGCCTTGGGGGGTATTCCTGTCGACCGATCGCAGCCGCGAGGCTTGGTCGATAAAATGACGCAGGAATTCCAGCAGCGGGCTCAACTGGTATTGGGTATAACGCCCGAAGGGACACGCAGTGGCGTGCGGCGCTGGAAGCACGGTTTTGCACGAATCGCGGAATCAGCGCAAGTGCCGGTATTACCGGCGGTACTGAATTATAAAACGCGGACCGTATTATTCGCCGCCATTATTGATGATGTGTTTACAGCTGAAGATGTGCTTGCCCGGGTGAAACAGGCGTCTTTGCTGGGCTGTGCTCGCAGTCGGTGACGTCCAGCGGTCGCGTTCGATGGAGCAGTGTTCGCTGCGTCCATGGACTCCTCGGGTTCGTGTCGATACCCTACGTCCCATTGCACCTCCTTGGTTATTGACTGATTTTGTGTTGCTACTGAATCACTGCGGCAGGAGCCTGTCGAGCTTGGTATGCACCCGACTGAGGCTCCGCGCCCAGCAACGCTTGTTGATCGCAAGCAAGTACGCTACTCTCATTTTATACGCAAAACAGCGACACAAAGCGCGTGGTCAAACGGCCTGTTCCGAGCCTGCGCCTGTCGTTACCCATGGCTGCGGCATCGACGTTGGCAGTCGTTAAACGTCCCTCATCGTGCTGTCGAAAGCCGACGATTTTTGTGCCCTTAACAGGAGGATAAGCGTGATATCAACAGACGATAAGCTGGCTATTCATGAGCTTTTAGCCACCGCTTCTTACGGTTATGACACCCGGAATTTACCGCTGTTGGAGTCCTGCTTGACCGAGGACGCAGTGATGAGCCTACGAGTGGCCCAGGGTGATGTGGTCGGTCCATTTGAGGGCAGGAGCAATATTATGGGCTTGTATAGCGACTCCATGGCCTCCCAGAGTGACGTGCGCAAACACGTGATCTCTAATATTGTCATTGCGGGCGAGGGGGAGCGGTTATCGGTGACCTCCATTCTCACGCTATTTGCTACCGAAACGGGGCAAACACGCTTGCTGAGCGTGGGCTTTTACCACGATGAGGTACGACGTTGCGAGGGCAGCTGGCGCATCTGCAAGCGACATGTTGATCTCGATAGCGCTTACTGAGCGCTATTGAGGCTGATGCCATGAATATAGGCCGTATTCCTGCAAAAACCGCGATGATTGCCCCGAATCGTGAAGCGTTGGTTGATGTGCCCAATGCGAGAAGAATGTCATTTGGAGAGCTCGAAGAGCGCATCTGCAAACTCGGTAATGCGCTGACCCTTGAATTGAATCTAGACAAGGGTGATCGGGTGGCGATTTTGTCGCGCAATTGTATTCAGTACATGGAGATTATGTTTGCCAGCGCGCGCACGGGGCTAATCGCACTGCCCTTGAATTGGCGCTTGAGTGACACCGAATTATTGCGTGTGCTCTCTGATGGCGAGCCCACAGTGGTCTTTTTCTCTCCAGAGTACGCGGCGTTAGCGTCAGCTTTGACCGAACAGTACAGCGCTGCTCGCTGGATTGGTTTCGACGACGAAGGGGGTTCAGATTATGAGCAGTGGGTCGGCTCTATGCCGTCGACAGAGCCGGTCGCGGCACTGGCTGTGGTCGGGGATGATCCCGCGCTGATCCTTTATACCGGTGGCACGACGGGCAAATCCAAGGGTGCGTTACATACCCATCATTCGCTATTTATGGGTATGCTCAATCAGACCGTAGCTGAGCGTATTGTACCCTCGGATGTTTACATGCTTACCGGTCAAATGTTTCATATTCCGGTCGCGCTGGCGATGAACTATACCGCCCATGGCTGCCCGGTAGTGTTGATTAATTTTGATGCCCAATTAGCACTAGAAGTCATTCAGCGTGAGCGTGTGTCAGCATTTTTGGGTATTACCACGATGATCAATTGGATGATGGCCGTAGAGGGCTTTGAGCAATACGATCTGAGCAGTTTACGTAACTTCCAATACGGTGGCGGTCCAATGCCAGAGTCGGTAGTTCGCGCAGCTTTGCAGGCTTTTCCCTGCTCGATGATTCAGGGTTACGGACAAACGGAAGGTATGACCATGACCTTTCTCACTCAGGAAGATCACCACGCCGCGGTGGCAGGCGATCGTCCAGAGCGCCTCGGATCATGCGGTCGAGCTGGTTTCGTGACCGAGGTGCGGTTGGTGGATGCAGAGGGCATCGACATACCCAAGGATGGCAGTACGCCCGGCGAAATTGTTGTCCGTTCAGAAGCCAATATGGTGGGTTATTGGCGCCAGCCAGCGCTCTCTGCAGAGACCTTAAAAGACGGGTGGCTGTGGACGGGGGATGTGGCCGTCTGGGACGATGAAGGCTATATTTACATCGTAGATCGAGCCAAAGATATGATCATATCGGGCGGTGAAAATATCTACAGTACGCAGGTTGAGGCGGCGATTCATCAGCATCCAGCCGTATTGGAGTCCGCAGTATTTGGAGTGCCCGACGATGTTTGGGGTGAAGCGGTGAAGGCGACCGTGGTGTTAAAGCCGGGTATGCAGGCGACTGCAGAAGACATTATTACTGAAGCCAGCCGCCATTTAGCGTCTTATCAAAAACCTAAAAGTGTCGACTTTGTAGCGGCGCTGCCCAAAGCGCCCACAGGAAAAATTCTCAAGCGCGAGCTGCGTGAGCCCTATTGGCAGAGCCAGGGACGAAAAGTATGAGCGGCCTGCTGTCCGAAGACTTGCTGACAGCTATTGGCAGAGTGGCGGAGCCAAAGCGCGAGCTTGTCACTCGCCGGGATATACGAAAATATGCCGTCGCCACCGGTAGCCAACAACGCAAGTATCTTGATGGTGACGTCGCGCCACCCATGTTTCACGTGCCCTTGTTTTGGGATGTTGTCGAGCTTAGCGAGCTGACGCCCGATGGCGTATCCATTGACACACTCCTGCCCATATTTCCGCTCAATCGCGCTATGGCCGGTGGTCTAGATATTGACTATGTAAAGCCCATCTACCCAGGAGATTGGCTCACGGCGACGCGGACCCTCACCAATATCTATGAGAAATCAGGTCGATCAGGACCGCTGATTTTTTATGAGGTGGTTATGGACGTCAGAAATGATGAGGGTGAGTTGGTCATCCGTGAGAAAACCACAAGGATCTTACGATGAATCCAGCGCCGGTGGTGGGTGGTGTCATTCCTACCCGGGAACATAGCCCAGGCACGGTGCAATTGATGTTGTATAACGCTGTACTTTGGAATGGCCATAGAATTCACTTTGATTTGCCCTATACCACCGATGTTGAAGGGTATCCGGGCTTAGTGCTAGCGGGTCCTATGCTAGGAGACTGGTTACATCAAGTGGTGGATGAATGGTTGGGGGATGCGGGGTCCATAACGGGGGTCTCATACTCAAATCGAGGCGCTACTTACGTGGGCGAGACACTACTTGTCGGGGGAGAAATTAGCGCGTTCGACGCTGCGACCGGTGAGCTCGAGCTCGATGTGTACATCAAAAATCAGGCGGGTGATGTTGTCGTGCCCGGTACCATTTCGGCACGCCTCACAGCGACCGCTGATAGCTGATGAAAAATCCTGTTGCGATTGTCGGTTGGGGTGAGACGGCGCTCGGCGTCGTACCTGGAGTTACGCCCCTAGAACTGACGGTACAGGCTAGTTTGGCAGCGCTCAAGGATGTGGGCTTGCAACGTCAAGACGTGGACGGATTAGTCAGCTGTAACTCTCTAGTACAACCCATTATGTATCACGCTGAAGCCACCGCTGAGTACGCGGGTCTGAACCCGCGTCACTGCTTAACGGTAGGCACCGGTGGAGGCACCACGTATACGGCGGTGCGCCACGCTGCCGCGGCAATCGCTGAGGGGCTGGCTGACACAGTAGTGGTAGTCATGGCCGACAGCATGCGCAGCTTCATGACCCGAGAGCAAGCTATGGTGGTTCAGGCAAGCGCAGGGCACCCTGCTTATGAGCAACCTTATGGCCCAACGGTGCCCGCTTATTACGCGCTGATTGCTCGAGCGCATATGGATAGCTTCGCTACCAGCGAGGCGCAATTTGCCGAAGCCATGGTGTCCTCCCGCGCTTGGTCTGCCCTGAATCCTCGAGCGCAATACAGAGATCGCGTCACAGTCGATGACGTGCTGGCGTCGCGCCCCATTGCCGATCCTTTGAAACTTCTTGACTGCTCCATTGTTTCCGATGGCGGTGCGGCGATCGTAATGACTAGCGCCGAGCGTGCGGCGGATTTGTGTGAGCAGCCCGTTTACCTACTGGGTTTTGGTGAAGGACACGCCTACGAGCATGTCAGTCAAGCCCAGGACCTGACCTGCTCGGCGGCCGTTCAGTCTGGACAAGCGGCTTATCGGCAAGCGAATGTAGGGCCCGCCGATATAGATCTCGCGCAGTTATACGATTGTTTTTCTCCCGCCTTGCTGATTCAACTAGAAGACTTGGGATTTTGTGCAAAGGGTGAGGGCGGGGAGTTTTTACAGTCGGGGGCGACTCAACCGGGGGGCACGCTGCCAGTAAATACCCATGGTGGCATGCTGTCGCACTGCCATCCGGGAAATCCTGGTGCCCTTTTTGGCCTCACTGAAGCTATTCAACAAATCCGTGGCACCGCCGAGCAGCGTCAGTTAGCCAAGGTTGATCGCGTGTTACTGCATGCCCAGGGGGGCATTATGTCCAGCCATGCCACGTTAATTGTGGGATCCTCTCAATGACAGATCGCCAGCCAACAAGGGTTGCTGCACAGCAAACACCCCTCAGCCAACCTTACTTTGATGGCTGCAATGTCGGCGAGCTGCGTATTCAAATTTGCCCTGGGTGTCAGCACGGGCAATTTTACCCTCGGCTGCTGTGTGCTCGCTGCGGGTGTGAGGAACTGGCTTGGCAGAGCGCTAGTGGTAAAGGCAAGATAGCGACTTACACGGTGGTGCGTAGGGCCTTATCAAAAGCCTATGAGGCGCCCTATGTTATCGCTTTGGTCGACCTTGATGAGGGCGTCAGAATGATGTCCCAAGTGATTAACGTGAATCCCGATACTGTCGCTAGCGGACAGCGCGTGACCGTGTGTTTTCAACAGTGGTCAGAAGACCAGGCAATGCCTGTTTTTACTCTCGATGAACAGTCGTAAGGAGGCGTTACTATGAACAGCCAAAGTATTCCTATTGCGGTAATTAATCCCGATGCACCCGCCAGTAGTTTAGAGGCCAAGCAAGCGCCGATTGATAACGGTCATGCCGTTTACGGTAAGGAAGGTTATTTTAGTCATGATTATGCTCAGCAGGAGTGGGACAACGTATGGTCACGTAGCTGGCTGCTAGCGGGCGCAAACACCGACATCCCCAACGTCGGCGATTATTTTCTGTTCAAACTACGTCACGAGTCGTTCATCATTATCCGTAGCGACACTGGCATAACCGCTTTTTATAATGTCTGCCCCCACAGAGGCGCTCGCTTACTGACGCAAGAGCGGGGTAATCGTCGAGTATTCACCTGCCCTTTCCACAGCTGGAGCTTTGCCAATGATGGCGCGTTGCGATCCATTACCGATGAGGCAACGTTTCAGCCAGAGGTCATTGACCATCGACCTGGACTCACCCAAGTACGGTGTGAGGTATTTGCTGGGCTAATTTTTATTACTATGGACAATGACGCTCCCGAGCTAATAAGCGACATTGGATTACCCGACGGATATTTAGAAAACTACCGTATTGAAGACATGAAGGTTGTTCGCCATGTACGCAGTGAATGGGGTTCAAACTGGAAGGTGGGCGTCGAGGCTTTTTATGAAAGCTATCACCTCCACGCTGTGCATCCAGAAACTCGCGGTGTGATGGCGGACTTACACGTTCAGTATGATTTGTACCCTAGGGGCGCAAGCCGAATGATTGTACCCCTCGGAGAGCCTAGTCCTCGTCATCACGATCAGCTGACGGTGAATGAAGGTTTACAAATGATGCTCAGAGAAGTGGGCATTGATGCTGATACTTTTCAGGGCACGGCCGCGGATGTTAGACGCGCTATGCAAGCAGCGAAGCGTGAGCGATCAGCGCGCCTCGGCCTTGACTATGAGCGTTTTACTGACGGACAGTTGTCCGATAGCTGGGCTACTGGCATTTTCCCCAACGTCCAAATTGGCTGTCACCCTGAAGCGGTATTTTTGATGCGCTTTATTCCTCACGACACCGACCCAGAGCGATTTTGGTATGACACTATGACCCTGATGCGACCGGTGGACGATCCGAATTATTGTCCACCCGGGTGGATGGGTTTGCCTGAAGGCACCGATGTAAGCGGACAGTCTCGACCCGAGACCGAAACCTATCTCATCAATGAGGATCCCGGTTTAGGTCTTGTGCTTAGTCAAGACGCGGCGTTCTTACCCTCGGTGCAAGAGGGTATGCGCAGCAAAGCCTTTAAAGGCCAGCTGTGGGGCGAGCAGGAGCAGCGGCTACGGCATTTCCACGTTGAACTGGAGCGTCGTTTGTTTAACAAGTGAAAGCATGGCGTAACAGTGGGTCTATTCACTGGCCAATTGGATTTTGGGAAAAGGTAGTCATTATGATGTATGCACCTATGTTAAGGGTCTGCGCTGTTTGCAGTGGCTGCAAGTCATGATGGCTAATGCGCGGGCACGCTGGGGCCAATGGGCAGCGCTGTGTATGTGCGTGGTGTCACAGGGCAGTGTCGCGCTCGGGGAAGTCCCCAGTTACTCGCCAAACATTGCCGAGCAGCGTACACAACTCTATTGGGGTGACTTGCATCTACACACCGCGCTATCGGCGGACGCCTTCGCTATGGGTGGTCGAACGCTACCCGAAGACGCCTATCGCTTTGCTCGCGGAGAAGCCGTTGTCGCTGGCAATGGCATGTCGCTACGACCGCGCCATACCTTGGATTTTTTAGCTATAACCGACCACGCGGAATATCTTTCTGTGCATCAGCTGCTGGCAAACGATGACTCGCGGTTATCAGACTGGCCGCTGGGCGCTCAATGGCGCGCATTGCTAACAGCCGGCAAATACGGCGAGCTGACGATGGCCTTTGCCGATGCGTTTATTAATCCTAAGCCTGAGCAACGATTAGCTGAAGCGGTGGAGTTGGCACTATGGCGCGATGTTGTTGCCACTGCAGATAGGTTTAACGAACCGCATCTTTTCACCGCACTGGTGGGCTACGAATGGACGTCTACGGTGACCGGTGACAATTTACATCGCGTAGTGCTTTACAAGGAGGGCGCTGGAAAGGCCGACACGACACCGCCCTTCTCGACGCTCGACAGTAATGACCCTGAAAAGCTGTGGCGTGCCTTGGCTCATTATGAGCGGCAAACAGGTGGAGAAGTGCTGGCGATACCGCATAATTCTAATGTCAGTAATGGCCGTATGTTTGCAACAACAACCCTTTCGGGGGCACCGCTTACTCGCGAATACGCTGAGCAACGAGCGCGTTGGGAGCCCTTGTTAGAGGTCACTCAGGTCAAGGGCGACTCGGAAACCCATCCGCTGCTGTCGCCTAAAGATCGCTACGCTAATTTTGAGCGTTGGGACGAAGGGAATATTAATATGACGACCCTGAAAGCGCCGGGGATGATTGCAGGGGAATACGCACGAGCTGCGTTAAAGTCGGGACTGGGCTATCAGCACGATCTGGGTGCCAACCCGTATCAATTTGGACTGATAGGCTCCTCAGATTCTCATACGGGTTACAGCGCAGTTGCAGAGGATAACTTTTTTGGCAAATTCCAATCCTCAGAGCCCAGTGCAGAGCGGATGTTTACCAAGATGGCCGGGGTTCTCAACGACAATTGGCGTCTTTCTGCGTCAGGTCTCACCGCGGTGTGGGCTCAAGAAAATACTCGGACAGCGCTCTTTGATGCTTTGCGGCGCAGAGAGGTCTATGGCACAACCGGTTCGCGTATTCGCCTGCGGTTCTTTGCAGGGTCAAACTTTACAGATGACGACTTAAGCTCCCCACAAGCCTCTGATATTGGCTACCAAAAGGGGGTCCCTATGGGTGGCGTTTTACATGCTGACGCAATAGCTGCGGGTCGTGGCTTGAGTTTTCTTGTGTGGGCTATGAAAGAGCCAGACGGGGCTGATTTGCATGCTTTGCAAGTGGTAAAAGGTTGGCGCGATCTGAATGGCGAGCAGTTTGAGCACGTTTATGACATTGCTTTGGCAGGCAATAATGAATCAGATGGTGCTGGCGTTCTGCGTAAAGTGTGGAACGATCCCACCTTTGATCCAGCGCAAGACGCTTTTTATTATGCGCGAGTCATCGAGGTGCCGCGACCGCGCTGGACCACGAGGGATGCGGCATTCTTTTCAGTCAATGCACCGACCGCGGCACCTCAAACCATTCAAGATCGAGCCTACAGTTCTCCCATTTGGTATCGTGCACCGGCACCTGCTGAGCGTTAGATGGCTCAATTAAAGCCGATAACAGACCGTGCGGTGACCTCAACCTCTCCCTACACGGTGCATTACTTTCCCTCGCCGAACTGTTTGAAAGTGATGATTGCGCTATTGGAATTTGAGTGCGAGTACACCGAGGTGCTGGTGGATCTTGTCGCTGGCCAGCAACTAAGCGCTGACTTTGCAGGCTTAAACTTCAACCACAAGGTGCCCGTGCTGGTGTTGGCTGATGGTCAAACAATGGTGGAGTCTGGGGCCATCCTTGAATTTCTTGCCGAGCAACACCAGCAGTTTTTAGCCCTCGAATGGAATGAGCGCTGGTTAATCAAACAATGGCTTTACTGGCAAATGGCGGGCTTGGGACCCAGTGCCGGTCAGGCACACCACTTCAGGCAGTTTGCCCCAGAGACTATTGATTATGGGGTTACCCGCTACACTAATGAAGTCAACCGACTGTACGGCGTGCTGGATCGACAGTTAACTGACAGGCGGTTTGTCGCTGGCGCTTATTCCATTGCTGATATGGCTATTTGGCCATGGATACTCCACCACGAATGGCAAGGTCAGTCGCTGTCTGATTTTCCCGCCATAGCGCGCTGGTTCGGGCGCATAGCAAAGCGGCCCGCGGTGAGAGCAGCTCTAGAGAAATACCCGACCCAGCGCGTAGCGCCAGAACACTACGCCCTTTTGCTGGGGCAGACAGCATCGTCTATTGGGTCGCACACGACCTCCAATACTGAACAGGGAGCATAAGCGCATGCAAACGCCCATTTTACACCACTATGACGCCTCACCTTTTTCACAAAAAGCACAAAAAATGTTGGGCATTAAAGGCCTCACATGGCAGTCCGTAGAAATGCCGATGACGGCACCCAAGCCAGAGCTGGAAGCGCTAACCGGCGGATATCGTGGCACACCAGTACTGCAACTGGGAGCCGATTTTTATGTCGATAATGTAGCGATTGCTGAAGCCCTCGATGAGTATTTTGCCGCTGCGCCATCGTTGTTAGGAGCCACCACCACGCTCATTCAGGACGCTTTCGGTTTTTGGTCCGACGCGTTTTTTGAACCGATTTTACGGGCGGCCATGGCAACGCATTCAGCTGAATGGGATGAAACGTTTTATCGTGACCGCGAAAAAGTTTTCCCCCATCTCGATTTTGCACAACTCCGATTGACGAGGGAAAAATGGAATCAGCAAATTATCCATCAAGCGGGTGAGTTCAACGAGCAGCTAGCCGATGGGCGTCATTTTGTTTTTGGGGATGAACCCTCCCTTGCCGACGTCCATGCCTGGGGAATGATGTGGTTCATACGCAACGGTTTACCTGAGGTATCCAGTCGCCTAGAGGGCGCCAGATTTCTGCCAGATTGGGAGCGGCGGCTGAATGACATTGGCATGGGAGAGCGAGTGACCGCAGATTACAACGCCGCCAGTGCCGCAGTGCATAAAGAGGCAGTGACTATCGACGCTATTGACTCTCTACGTATGGTCTCTGTTTCAGCTATCGGCGCAGACAGAGGTACGGTGACTGGTAGATTGGTGTGTGAACTGGATCGGCAAACCATTATTGCTGTTGAGCATCCGACAGGCAGCTATACACAGGTGCATTTTCCCGTACGTGGCTATGAGCTAAAGATGATGTAATGCTGGACCAGCCCGCGGTGTTAGTTCACTTTAAAGTCATGCATCTACGGTGATTAGGGTCCATGGTATCGAAGAGTTTGGGAGAGTAAACGTATGACGCCACTACTACAGTTTAAAGAGGGTTCGTCGCGACCGGCATTAGTGACTGGCGCTGCCGGTGGTATTGGTGCTGCTACTGCAAGAGCGTTGGCGGAGCATGGCGCTAGCGTGGTGGTATCCGATATCGATGCACGGGCGGTTAACGCCGTTGCACAACAGATTACCGCTGCTGGGGGAAAAGCCATTCCGCTGGTACTCGATGTCGCTGATCCTCAAAGCTGGCAGCGGGCAAGAGAGCGGGTGCATGATGAGTTGGGTGCTCTGTCTATTTTGGTTAATAATGCTGGAATTGATGTGGTGAAAAGTGTCGCCAATACCACCCTAGAAGAGTGGGATCGATTATTTCGAGTGAATAGCACCGCCATGTTTATTGGCACGCAATGCTTTCTTGATGATCTCGATCAGGCGGGTCGTGACAGCGGGGTTCGTAGTTCCGTGATTAATATGTCGTCAATTTGCGGCAATATTGGCGTGGCGTTTCAAAGCGCTTATTGTGCAACCAAAGGTGCCGTACGGATGTTTACCAAGGCAGCAGCCGTTGAGTTTGGTTCCCTTCAATTACAAGTAAGGATTAACTCCATCCACCCAGGCACTGTGGATACCGCCTTCGCGGCGGATTGCCTTCGGCAGCTGGGTGAGGCGGGCTTCGCGCCCAGCCCAGAAGAAGCAAGGGCAGCGATTAAGGCTGCGCACCCCATTGGTGATATGGCCACGGGCGATGAGATCGCCGATTCCATTGTCTATCTGGCCTCTGATCTAGCGCGCTTTGTCACCGGTTCAGAGTTAATGGTCGATGGCGGTTATACCGCCCAGTAATACTTATGCGTCTCCCGCTAATCGGCTACTGATGTCCTCTATAAGACCTCAATCAACGCCAGGGGATAGTGGTAGAGACTCTCGGCGCCATCAGCGGTGACGATGAATACATTCTCCATATGAGAGGGACCTAGCTGACTGCCGAAATACAAGCAGTCAATGCTAATGACCATGTTTTCTTTGATTTCAAAACCCTCGGTTGCTGCGTGGAGCCCGGTACCTGGGAACGGAACAGGACTTTCAAGGGGTACGTAGCCTACCGAGTGAGCGACCACGAGTAGTTTTTCAGGCGCCGATAATCGTGAGGTAGCCGGTATATCGTCTACTGAGCTGATTTCGGCGGTGTTTGCTCCAGGTTTAAGGCGTCGCACTAGGGTTTCATAGATGTCGAGTACCGTATTGTATTGGTCGCGATAGGCGTCGCTTGCGGCCCCAATATGTGCTGTGCGATTGATATCGATCCAATAGTCCTTGTATCGGCCTTGGGTTTCTAGAATCGCTAACTGCCCCAGCGTTAAGGGCTGATCGTAGGGTGTTCTGAAAAGGTCTGGTCGAAAGACCAGGTCATAGCTGCCGCCAAACAACATCGGGCTGCCTGGTAGTGGGTCTACGTCCTGATCAATCATGAATCTCGCCACTGACTTTTCGACCTCGGTCCAGCGACAGCCTTCGCTAAGACAAGCGACCGTATGACCCATGATACGATCGGCAACGCGGCCACTCTCGCGCAGGGTCGCTAACTCATCGGCCGTTTTTATGGCACGGGTCGCCAGCATGACATCGAGACCATCTGCCCACGGTTGTCCCGAGCGGCTCTGTAGATGATTCGCCACCCGTAGATCATCAAACAGCATGAGCGATGAATCTACCTGCTGATCCGCCAAGCACGCGCCTATTGCGCTGACAATGTCGACAGCACACTCGCCTGCCACCCGTTGACTGATGATCTCTACATCAGCAATAAGGTCCTCGGGAAGGGAAAGGTGGGCGTCGTAGGCTCGAGCGGTTGCACAGAAATTGAGCATGTCGTAAGTGCGTAGCTGATCAAATGTTACCGAGTGTCCGGCGCGTTCTGAGACGACTAAGGACACTAGGCTGGCTTCCGGTAAAAATAAACTAACGGGTAAATGACTCTCTGTCGGTATCAGAACAGCAGCAATGGGTTCGATTAAATGCCAGCCATCCATTACCGAGGCAAATCCTGTGCTGTAGCGAACATTGTCGACATTGGTCAGGACGATGCCCGCTGCTCCTGACAGGCTCAGCTGCGCCCTCAGTTGTCGTATTTTCTGATCGGCCATAGCCACTCCGAATGTTTACCGCTGGTCCAGTGGAAATAAGAGGGTGTAATCCTCCACGGCGTTTTTTTTCTAGTTTGCATTACATGTCATTTATACTTAGTATCCTTGTTGCGCACAAGCAAGTAAGCGGGGCGTGAGCTGCTGCTAACCTTTTCCCGTTCCAACATAAAAACCACGGAGTACATTCGATGGAATTATCAAACAATAACCTCAAGAACAGCTTTACTAAGCTGGCGCTGTCAGCGGCGGTATCGTTGCTGGCTACCGCTGCGCCCCTCCAGCTTCAGGCTCAGGAGGCATCCTCTGCCGCTGCGCTGGAAGAGATTGTGGTCACGGGTACCAAGCGAAGTATCGGTCAGCAAGATTTACCGATTGCAGTCAGTACAATCACCGCAGCGCAGTTAAATAAAACCTTTCAAAATTCGGTGACAGAGCTAGCTCAGTTTGCACCCAACGTCACATTGACACCGCAGAACGGCTTCAATGCGATCGCTGGAGGCATGCGCGGAACCGGTTTTATTTCCATTCTTGTCACGAAAGATCCCTCAGTGGGAATTACCGTTGATGATTTCGCCTTCAATCACGTGCAATCCCAATTTGTGGAAGTATTCGATATCGAGCAAGTTGAGATTTTCCGGGGACCCCAGGGCACCTTATTTGGCAAGAACACCACGGCTGGTGCGATTTCATTCACCACTATCAAGCCCGATGTCGGCGGCGAGGTGAGCGGAAACGTCGAGGTTAACTTTGGTCGATATGCCAGCAATGACAGTGATCTGAGTAAGTTTAAATTTGCACTGAATGTTCCCTTGAGTGACACCTTAGCGGCGCGCCTAGCGGTGATTCGCGACTACTCTGACGGTTACTATTCGAACACCAAACCCATGGGCGGCACTTTCACCTGTTTCGTTTGTAGCGATGGTCTGTTTGCCACCCCCGGTAACCCAAGCACTGCTGAAATAAAGAGCACCTTCCCAACCACTGGCGATGGCACTGACATTGGTGGTAAGGATGTATTAGCGGGTAAGTTAAAGTTTCGTTGGGAACCCACGGATTCGTATTCAGCGGACTTGATGTTTGAGTATTTAGATGACCAGTCGGAGACAGTAGCCACGGCAAACGAGACACCGTCTGGTGAGGGGTATATTTGGCCCATCATTGGTTTTCCGGGCATTGCTGATGCGGGCATCAGCGATCCTTTCAATACGGGCCAATCTTACACGCAAACTGCGGTGATTGATCTGAAAGGCGGCCATAAGGTAGAGGCCACGGGTGTGTACTTAAACCAAGTGTTTACGCTTGGCGACTACGAGGTGAAGTCCATTACCGGTATGCGCGATCAGGATGAAGTGCTAGCCAGTACCTATACGGGCGAAGCTTATACATCGCTGTACGATGCCAGCAGAAACTCCAAGCGTGAGCAATTCCAGCAAGAATTTCGGGTAGCCAGTCAGTACGACGGTCCGTTTAACTGGGTAGGTGGCGCCGCGCTTTATAAAGATGACGTCTCGTTTATCGTCTTTGGTAACCTTGGCTTCTTTGGGCCGCTTGCGGCAACCAATTTCTATGACGATCGATATGAGGTTCAAGAAACACGACAGGATCGAACAGCTTGGGCGGTATACGCTGACGGATCCTTCGAGGTCAACGATCAGTTAACGCTGTCTGCCGGTGTGCGTTATACCGAAGATGAAAAAGATTTCGAACGTTATAACTTGGGGACTGCCGCTAACCCGGTCAGTAATATTATATCCCTTGATCAATACCAGGGGCCCCACACCAACCCATTGCCCGAGTCAGCCTTTGGCAATGTGCAAAAAAACTCAAAGACGTTTGACGCTGTGACTTATCGATTAGTCGCCGACTATAAAATCTCTGATGACGTCATGGCGTATGCGAGTTTTGCAACGGGCTTTGTCGCTGGTGGGTTCTCCGAAACCTGTGGATCTGAGTTTTCATGCTCGCCTTATGACAGTGAGGAAAATGAGAACTTCGAGATTGGTCTCAAGTCAGATTTATTAGACGGTACCCTCCGTCTTAACCTGGCGGCATTCCACACTGAGTATGAAAATCTGCAGCGGGATACTGTGGTCACCATTCAGGACGCAGCGGGCAATACTTTCCAAGAAACCGTATCGGTGAACGAAGGCACGTCAACGGCAAAAGGTGTAGAAGCTGAAGTACAGTGGGCCGTATCAGATAACTTCCGTATTGATGCCAACCTCGGTTACTTAGATCATGAGTATGATCAATATAACCCAGGTATCGCGGCGGCAGATTTGGGCTTGGGTGCTGGTCCCGCTATTAATCCTGATTTATCAGGATTGCGCGTGCCGTTTTCTCCAGAGCTGACCTATGGTATTGCTGCCACTTACTTCCAAGATCTGGCCAATGGTGCAAGCATCACTTATAATCTGAACATGCACTATCAGGACGATGCTGAGACCAGTCCGTTCCCTGCCAACGCGCAAGGGGCCGACGGCTCTGGTAATCCTATTCTCAGGCAAAAGGCGCTCACCCAGATGGAGGAGCGAACCCTAGTCAACGGATACATTACCTACAATGGCGCCGATAACGGAGTAGAAATATCGATTTACGGCAAGAACCTAGGCAATGAAGTTTACCGAGTAGCAGCAAACCCGGTTGCTACGTTGTGGAACTTCACTCGCCATGGACCACCGCGTGAATACGGCATTCAGGTAGGTTACAGCTTCTAGTTGTACTGGTTGATTTCAAGGCCCCACTGGGGCCTTTTTTTGGCTCAAATATTTCAATAGGAATGCCTATGGATACCACTAAAAAAGAGCTCGTTAAGGCCTATCGTCTCATGAAGAGTATTCGCGAATTTGAAGAGCGAATGCGATCTGAATATCAGCAAGGTAAGCTACCGGGCTTCATTCATATCTACCGCAATCAAGAGGCGATTGCAGTGGGTGCGTGCCTTGATATGAGCAACGGCGATTACATTGCCAGTACCCACCGTGGTCACGGGCACTGCATTGCCAAGGGCTGCGATCTTGATGGCATGATGTTGGAGCTTGCCTGCAAACAGGATGGTTTTTGTAATGGCAAAGGGGGCTCCATGCATATTGCCGATATGTCCAAGGGCATGCTGGGCGCCAATGCCATCGTTGGTGGTGGACCTCCCATTGCTGCCGGGGCCGCATTGACTGCTAAGACCTTGAAGAATGGGGGAGTATCGATGGCCTTTATTGGTGATGGTGCCTCTGACCAAGGGACCGTGGCCGAAGCTCTGAATCTTGCGGTGGTGCTGAAGCTACCGATGATATTTATGTATGAAAATAATTTTTATGCGGAGTTTACCCGTAATCCAAAGCCCGAAGGTCAGATTGCAGCGCGGGCAGGCAGTTATGGTATGCCTTCAGTGGTTGTTGACGGCTCCGATTTTTTTGCAGTCCATGCCGCTTGCCGGCAGGCGATTCAGCGAGCACGAGATGGGGACGGGCCGACGGCCATTGAAGCTGTTTCGGCGCGCTACTATGGCCACTATGAGGGTGATGCGCAGGCGTATCGTGATGGTGAAGAGATGCAACGTCAGCGGGAGGAGGGAGACCCCATCCCGCGTTTTCTCGCCGATTCACGTTGCAGCGCCTTGGATGCAGACCTAATAAGAGAGATTGACGATCAAATCCAAACTGAATTAGATGGGGCTGTGGAGCGAGCATTGGCGGCGGATGATCCCACTCCGGACAAACTGTATACCGACGTTTATATCCATTACGAAGGAGTGTTGCGCTAATGCGGATGTCTATTCGAGATGCTATCAACCTAACACTCCACGAAGAGATGAGCCGTGATGAACGCGTTATCGTGTTGGGTGAAGATGTTGCCAGCGATCAAGGGGGGGTTTACGGAATTACCGCTGGGCTCCCTGCAAAATTTGGCACAGAACGGGTAATTGATACCCCTATTACCGAGTCAGCCATTATTGGCGCTGCGGGTGGCGCGGCGTTAACTGGGTTGCGCCCTGTGGCAGAATTGATGTTTGTGGATTTTTTGGGAGTCTGTCTCGATCAACTCCTTAATCAAATTGCGAAGTTTCGTTACATGTTTGGTGGTCAGGCGCGAACGCCAGTAGTGATTCGCACCATGATCGGTGCCGGTGCAGGGACGGGTCCACAACATTCGCAGATTTTATATCCATTGCTGGCGGCTATTCCCGGTATTAAGGTCGTCGTGCCTTCTAACGCAGCCGATGCTAAAGGCTTGTTAGCTGAGGCGATTAGACAGGATGACCCGGTGGTATTCTGTGAACACAAGGCGCTTTATATGGACGAGTGTGATGTCCCTGAGGGGGAGTATTTGATTCCTTTCGGTCAGGCGCGGACGGTAGTTGAAGGTAGTGATATTACGGTTGTCGCTATGTCGCGTATGGTGGTGTTGGCGGAGCAGGCGGCACAGCAGTGTGCTGCAGAGGGTATTAGCGTAGAGGTCATCGATCCCCGCACTCTATCGCCGCTAGATGAGGGCGCAATACTGACCAGTCTGGCTAAGACTGGTCGTCTGGTTGTTGTCGATGAAGCCAATCCGATTTGTAGTATGGCCTCGGAAATTGCGGGGATTGCGGCCGAGCGAGGCTTTGACTACCTCGATGCACCGGTAAGAAAAGTGACCGCGCCCCACACGCCTGTTCCAGCGACGCCCTGCCTTGAAGCACACTACGTGCCGAGCGTGGATGACATTATGACTGCCGTGAAGGCGACTCTCGATTACTGAGAGGGTCTTCTTGGATAAATAAACAATGGTAAAGGAGTGAACCGTGCGCGCTACATTATCAATCGCGATGATCATGCTGTTGCTGACTTTGCCCGTGGAGCATTCGCGGGCTGCTGCCGGCTTGCCTGATGGCACCGATCATGTCAGTGACGGTGCCACACTGTTTGCTAATCATTGCGCCGCTTGCCACAGCGGATCGGTCCCTCGAGCCCCTCACTTCATCACCTTCAATATGATGGCCACCGAGACGCTGCTTAACGTGATGACTGATGGCGCTATGCAGCGACAGGCGGCGACGTTGTCTACCCACCAACGTTTGTCAATTGCCAAGTATCTCAGCGGGTCATCGTTATCGCCACCCGCACCCCTATGGATGTGTAGTGATATGCCGTTGGCGCTAGCACCTGTTGGTGAGACCTCTTGGACAGGTTGGGGGGGTAATCAATTTAATCACCGGCAGGTCAGTGCAGAAGTCGATGTGCTGACCAAAAGCGAAGTGTCTACGCTGGCACTGAAATGGGTGTTTGCCTACCCTGGAGCGACCCGAGCTCGATCACAGCCACTGGTGCATGGCGGCGTTGTTTATGTTGGCTCACAAGAGGGTGCGGTGTATGCACTTGACCTCGAGTCGGGCTGTACACAGTGGGTCTATCAAGCGGGTGCCGAAGTTCGCAATGGCCCAAGCCTGGTCGACGTACCAGGTGTCGATGCGCCGCTGCTCGTATTTGGCGATTTTGATGCCCGTATCCATGGCGTTAATGCCCGTAGCGGTGAGTCCGTTTGGATGACCGATGTGTCAACTCATCCCGATGCGACCATCACTGGATCGGTTAAAATTGCTGCGGGAAACATTTATGTACCCATCTCATCGTCTGAATGGGCGACCGCGGCTGATCCCGGCTACGCGTGCTGTACTTTCCGAGGCAGTGTGGCCTCGCTTGACGCAGGGACCGGGGAGCTTTTGTGGAATTCATTTGTTATTGCCGAGGAGCCCGCTGATACCGGAGAGCTTAATAGTGAAGGAGCGAAACGATTCGGGCCATCCGGGGCGCCAGTATGGAACACCCCGACCATCGACCTTGAACGGGGTGTACTTTATGTGGGTACAGGAGAATCTTATACCTCACCTGCCTCGGGCAGCAGCGATGCGGTAATCGCCATGCGCTTGAGTGATGGCAAGCCCCTCTGGACCAAGCAACTGTTAGCCGGTGATGCCTGGAATATGGCGTGCTTTATTGGCGGTGGGGCAAACTGTCCGGAAGAAAATGGCCCCGACTTGGACATTGGCGCAGCCACCATACTATGGCAAAACAAAGCCGACGCATTACTCTTGGTGGGCCAGAAAAGTGGCGATGTCTATGCCCTAAATCCCGATAAGCAGGGCGCTGTTGTTTGGCACCGAAAACTGGGACGAGGGGGCTTTGCCGGTGGCATTCACTGGGGTATGGCCACGAATGACACCTCGTTATTTGCACCCGTGGCCGATACTGACTTTCTTGGCCTTACTCAGGAAAAAGCGTTTCCAGGTATCCACGCGTTGAACCCGACCACCGGTGAAACCCGGTGGTATGCCCGTGCGGAGGATCAGTGCAGCGCAGATAGCAAGCCTGCTTGCGATCCCGGCATGTCGGCAGCACCGACAAGTACCCCTGATCTGTTATTCGCAGGGGGATTCGACGGAATGCTGCGAGCTTACGACAGTGACACGGGGGACGTGCTGTGGGAATTTAATACCTTCGATCAATTCAAGGCGGTTAATGGCGATATTGCCCGGGGTGGATCTATTGAGTCCGATGGCCCGGTGCTATCTGACGGCCATTTGCTGGTGAATTCGGGGTATCAATTTGGTAGTCGCATGCCGGGCAATGCCCTCTTGGTGTTTGCGCCTACTGGGGCCGCTGAGATGGAGGAGCTAGCGGGTGAGTAAGCAATTTGAGGCAGTGACCATTCCCAAGTGGGGGATTGAGATGACCCACGGACGCATCGTTGAATGGCGCTGTGCTGAGGGTGCATCGGTTCAAGCAGGGGATGAACTGGTGGATATTGAAACCGATAAAATTGTCAACAGTTTCGAGGCGCGCGAATCGGGAACGCTGGCGCGCATTCTTGTCGCTGAGGGCGATGAGCTTGCGGTGGGTACCTTGATCGGTGTGATTGCCTTGGGCGGGCACTCCATTGCAGATCTCGATGCATTTATAGCCGCTCAATCATTGGCTCCCCAGCAGCCGCCGCAGAAAGATTCAGTGGAATCCGCCGGCTCTACACCCGATGCTGAGCAACCGCTAGCGTCGACTGATGTGAAGATTAGCCCGGCACTGCTTAGGAAGTTGGCGAAAGCGGGTATCAGCCCAGAGGCGGTTGCGGGCACCGGTCCAAATGGACGCATTGTTAAAGAAGATGTTGATCGAGTACTCGCCAAGGGTGCTGACGTCGCTACTGGAGCGGAATTAACGCAGGCGTTGACTGGCTCACAGCAAAAGGTGGCTCGAGCGTTGAGCGTCGCCCAATCGACGGTGCCTATTTATCATTTACGTCGACAGCTCTCCATTGGCAACGCATTGGCGCGTCTGAAAGAGCAGTGCCCCAGCGTGTCGGGAGGGCTAACGATACTATTAGTCAAAGCACTGGCCCGGGCGTTACTGCAGCACCCCGAACTCAACAGGCAGTTTCAAGAAGACGGTATTCGGGCAGTGGGTAGGGCTAACGTTGCTCTCGCCGTCGCACGCGAGGACGGTGCGGTCGCTGCGCCGGTGCTGACAGATGTCGATCAGTCCAGTGTTACTGATTTATCAACGCAGCTCACTGCCCTCATTGGGCGGGCACGCGCAGGGCGATTGGTAGCGGAAGACAGTCAAGGCGCCGCAATAACACTCAGTAATCTGGGTATGTATGAGATCGATGACTTCACCGCAATGGTGACCCCACCCCAAGTCATGGTGCTATCGGTGGGACAGCTGCGCATGCAGCCGGTTTGGGACGATGAGACTGAGCACTTCATGCCTCAACAGCAGGTAACGATGGTGCTGGGCAGTGACCATCGCGTAGTCAACGGCGCCCAGGCCGCGCAATTCTTGCAGACCGTGGCAGCAGAGGTGGAGACGGCTTGGAGTGGCGAGTTGTGAATAAGGCGCGTTGACCGGTGACTGACAAAGACATCCCCGATCTGATGAACGCCGAGGTACAACAACAACCGTATGCTGTCTATCGTGAGCTGCAAACCCAGTGTCCGGTATACAAAATGCCCAGTAACGATGTTTGTTTGCTGGTCAATGATCAGTACGCTCGGGAAGTACTGCGTCAGCCCGATGTGTTCCTCAGTGGTGTTAATCCGATGGCTCTGGCTGATGGGGGTAGTGTTGATCAAGACATTATTGATATCTATCAAAATGAAGGCTGGCTACCACTGTCCTCCTGCTCCACCACCGATCTCCCCCGGCATCGAAAAGTACGGCGCTTTCTGGAGACGCTGTTCACCGCTGAGCGAGTAAGACAAGCCACGCCGATGATTGATCAAGCTGCCGCTGAGTTGCTGGATACGCTGAGCACGCACACGAACATCGCTTTTGTGCAGGCGTTTGCCCACCCGTTTCCAATGGTAGTGATCGCTCATTTGCTCGGTGTTCCTACCACGGATATAGCGCAATTTAAGCGCTGGTCAGATGCTATTGTCGAGCCGTTCAGCATGATGGCATCACGGCAGCGGAGGATTGAGTGCGCGCGCTTAGTCGTGGACATGCAGCATTACTTTGCTGCCATGATTACTGAGCGTAGGAAGAAACCGGGGGATGATTTTATCAGTGACGCCCTGGCCTATCGCGATGAGCACGGTGAAGCCTTTGACATGCAGGAGCTGATGACCCTTATTACCATTGACCTGTTAGCATCAGGTAATGAAACGACGACGGCAGCCATTGGGTCTGGCATGAAGTTGTTGCTTGAGGACAGGGCGGTGATGGCAGCGGTCAGCCAAAATCCAGCCTTGGTAACGACCTTCATCGAAGAGGTGTTGCGGGTAGAGTCCCCAGTTCAGGGTATGTTTCGCCAATGTTCGCAGATAACCGATGTCGGTGGTGTGGCATTACAAGCCGGTGATCTATTAAATATTCGATTTGGCGCCGCCAATCGAGACGAAACCCGTTACCCCAATGCTGCGCGTATAGATCTAACCCGGAAAAAACCTGGCGGGCACCTTGCCTTTGGAATGGGACGGCATGTGTGTGTGGGTGCAGCGCTTGCGCGTCAGGAGATGATCAGTGCCTTTAGGCTGTTATTTACTCGCTACCGCGCTTTTGATTGGGTACCGGATACACCGGAGCCCTGCTATCAGCCCAGTTTTTTTGGCCGTAATCTCGATGAGCTTCACGTCAGGTTACTGCCGCGCTAAGCACCCCAGCAGTCAGCGTCGGTAATAGGCTTTGTGACTGATGGGCTGAACAGTCACTCCCACGATAGCGCGGGCGAGCCAGAACGGAGGCATTGCAGTGCAGCTCAGCTGACGCCAGGAAAAACCCCGGGGAAGTCATCACTCTGGTGCCTCTCTGGCCAGAAGAACGTTAAGCTCGTGCGACTGATACGCCATCCCAGCTCCGTCCGCCGATATTGCTCGTCATAAAGCGCTAACCAAAGAATTGGATTCTCGTCGGGCTTCCGAGTGAGCAAGAAGTCAATCAGCTGTCTTCGTCCTACCGCGTGGACAGGATCAATGAATTCAATCCAATGACTGCCGCCCGCGTGCATGGCCGCAAAGGGTTTGCCCCCCAGATCGTCTTTGACGTGTTGAAATTTACTGATAACGGTTTCTAGACCTCTCCATGTCCCATAGGGGCCATATTCACACACGATATCGTCGGTGAATATTTCACCCATGCGTTCAAGATAGCCGTGATCCATGTAATGGGCGTAGCGAGTGACCAGTCCTCGAATATCATCCTCGTCTATGAGTTTACGAAGACGATTGAGGTCCTGTTCGGAGAAAACACTGCTCGGTGCGGCGGCCTTTGACATACCATCCTCCAGAGAAATAAATAACGCTCTACGCTGGGAAGATAGACCGACTCACGCATGTCCAATATCGAGGGTTTGCGCCCCAGCAAGGGCATCCCTGAGCATTTTGACGTTAAATACGTAGTCGACGTTATTGTCTTTGTCAAAATAGGTAACAGCACCCTGTCCGAGAAATAGCATTTCGGTTTCGATGTCACAATGTGCGTCGACATGCACCGCAAAAGTCGGTTCAAATCCATAGGTGCCGGGCCCGGCTTTACCCACATCGTAGATCAGCTCGCCCTTGGTGATAAAAAATTGCCCTGTACCCTCGTGTCGATGCGCTTGAAAACGTGCCCCAGGCGCCATATGCACATAGAGCGCCCATGAACCCGTGATGTCACAAAGGCGCAGCACTTTGAAACGCGTACCACCACCGACATCCAGCCATTCTAGGTCATTTATATTGGCTAGTAGATCGCCCTCAGGGGTTTCGGTAATGCTGTTGGTAGTCATAGATCGGACCTATTTCTTTAGGGTGTAGGCAATGAGATAGTCGCCCGGAGGCGTACCCAAAGCGCCATGCCCGCCCGCGGCTATAACCACATATTGCTCGCCAGTCGCCACCTCATACGTAATCGGTAGTCCATGGGCAGACGTGGGTAATCTAGCTTTCCATAACTCCTCGCCCGTTTCTGTGGCAAACGCTCTCAAAAAATGGTCGGTCGTGGCTGCGATAAAGGTGAGTCCGGACTTGGTGACCGTTGGGCCGCCAAGATTAGGGGCACCATCGATAAACCAAAAGGGGAAGGGCGCCATATCACGGGATGTGCCCAAGGGCACCTGCCAGTCGACATCGCCAGTAATGATATTGATACCGGCGAGGGTTCCCCAGGGCGGAGGCGTACAGGGCGCCCCCAGTGGCGAGACAAAACCTAGCCAGCGGCGGTTACAGTAAGGGGTTCCTTCTGAGGCCTCGTCTAAAAATACACCCTCGGCAATAGGGTCTGGTTGGGAGCCAGGCGCGCATTGCTCCCGAGGAATCATTTGTACAATGGTACCCAAGTGCTGAGTATTAACAACGAGCGTCCCGCGCTCAGGATCGATGGCCGGACCACCCCAATTTTGGCCACCAAAGGCACTGGGCATGTGCAGCGACCCTTGCTCACTGGGCGGCGTGAAGGCACCCTCGTAGCGAAGCTGTGACAGGGTTTCAGCACAGGCCGCTTCATCCCAAAAAGTCAATCCCCATGTGGTGTCGGTGACGTTAGGCAATTCAAACAGTGAGCGGGGCTTCGTGGGAACGGGTTGGGTTGCCGCCGTATAATCGCCGCTGACTGCGCCCTGAGGGACGGGCCGTTCTTCAACGGGAAACAGCGGCTCACCGGTTGTCCTATCCAGTAGAAATACATAGCCCTGCTTAGTGGTTTGCGCGAGCCCTAGCACTAGGTCTTGTCCTCGTTGATACTCAAACAGGGTGGGTTGTGAGGGTACGTCAAAATCCCAAATGTCATGATGTACCGTTTGAAAATGCCAAATCACTTGTCCCGTTTTTGTGTCTAGGGCAACGACTGAACTGGAGTAATCGTCAGAGCCCTCCCGATGACCGCCGTAATAGTCTGGAGAGGTATTACCCGTTGGCACATAGACCCTGTCGAGAACGGGATCGACTGATATATAAGACCACACATTGGTGGTGCCAGGCTGGTAGTCGGGCTTGGCCGTTGGCTTGGGTGCTGGACTGTCGGTAGCTGCTGAGTCGGTTGATGGTCCTAGTGGCTTGGCGAGTGGCTCCCAATCCCATTCCATTTGGCCAGTCATGAGATTGTAAGCCCGAACAACACCGCTGGGGACATCCGTCGACAAATTGTCAACAACGGAGCCACCCGTTATCAGTAGATTATTGATGATGGCGGGGGGTGTATTGAGCATGTAGTCGCTGGGCGCATGCGGGCTCAGGCCGTTTTTCAGGTCGATAGACGCTTGGTTACCAAACGGACATTGCACGCCAGTATGCGCGTCGAGTCCAATGACACGCGCGTCAAAGATAGGCGCAATCACCACGCGATGGCAGGGTGAGTCGGGCGCCACTGCGGTGTTCTTCCACTGAGTTACGCCACGACATCGGGGCATAGGATAGTCGTCGATATTGCCACCCACTGAGTACGACCAACGCTCTTCGCCCGTCTGTGAATCGACTGCAATGATTCGGTTAAAGGGCGTGCAAATAATCAGCTTGTCGCCTATGACAATGGGCGTTGCTTGCCATCCCGATTGCAACGGCCCCGGTTCGTCAAAGCCATCCCGGAAGTTGTTGCCCGCCCGAAAATCCCCAGAGCGGTGTATCCATGCAACGGTTAAATCATTCACGTTTTGGGGCGTTATTTGCGTCGCTTCACTGTAATGCCCGCCCCCAGGGTCTGCCCCTGGCCAAGCCCATTGAGTTGCGGGACTGCCCAAGGCGGGTGACAGGCCCAATAGCGGGTTGAGTAGCAAGCACAGGCTGCCACGGACGATAATCGTTTGAATAACGCTTAACATGGTGTACCTCGGGTAGTTAGCGAACAATCACTGGCTGATCGGCTGTGGGCTTGACCACCTCTGAAAATGGCTTGGCGAAACCCTCGGGTAACTCTTCGGTCATATCGAGAACAGCGGCTAAGCGACCCATGCCAACATACAGCGCGCAATGGAGCAGTAGTTCAATAATGTCAGCTTCGCTGAAGCGTGTTTTTAATTCGCTAAAAAAATCGTCGTCGATGGACAAGTGGTTGCAAGCGAATCGGTTGCCCAGTTCGATGGCCAAACGCTCACTGTCCGACAGATCATGGGCTTCATGAGGCTTTTCCAGTGAGCAAACGACATCCTCGTCAATATCATCAGCAGCAGATCGATACCGAATCGCCATGCAGCTTCGACATTGATTGTGAAAGGCTATCCGCAGTCGCAGTAACTCAATCAACCTCTCTGGCAGTGTTCGATTGACGGTTAATGCGGCACCGAACTGCAGTGCACCCATTGCAGCAGCAGGTTGATGCGCTAGCATCCGAGTAATACCCAACTCTAAGTCGGTAGCACTGTCGGCTTGGACAAATTCGCGCAGGGTGTCTGGCCATTCTTCGGTGGGAACAAAGCTGAACCTACTCATAAACGATCCTCGGTGAGGTGTGGCAGGCTAATTCACCCACGCACACAGTGAAGGGACGGGAATTACCGGTATGGCATGCAGAAATCTCCCTATCAGCCCGGCGATCGACTTAGCCTATGTCGGTGCCAATGCTGCCATTAAGCCGCAGTATGCTTGAAATCTAGTTCGGGGAAGCCCGCCTCGGAAGATTCTTTCAGCTTGTCATAATAAACATTAGCGCCACCAAAATAGATGAGAACACGCGGCTTTCGATCTTCTCGGTTGGCCCCCATCATCCAGCTGTTTACTTTGTCACCATCGGCCATCAGTGTTTGTGCGTGGATTTCTGCGGTATGTGCGGTCCATTCGTCTTCAGCGGATTGTTTTGGTTCAAAGCTATCCACCTCATTAGAACGCATTTGCTTAATGCAATCGGTAATCCATTGGACATTTTGCTCAATTGACGTTGGTAAATTGGCAAAGGGAGCTTGTGGTCCAGTCACCATGAAAAAATTTGGATAGCCGGCCGTACAAACGCCCATCAGCGACTTCGATTCGGTTTGCCACTTGTCACGAAGGATTTGGCCATCTGAACCGCAAATATCCATAGCCTCCAATGCACCGGTATAGGCCTTAAAGCCGGTAGCCAATACGATGATGTCAAATTCATAGGTGCTTTGAGTCGTGCGAATGCCGGTGTCGGTAATCTCCACAATGGGCTCTCGGTCTTTGATATCGACGAGTGTCACATTGTCTCGGTTAAACGCCTCGTAGAAGCCATGGTCGAGTGGCGGGCGCTTGGCAAACAAAGGGTAACCTTTGGGTGTCAGTAAATCTGCGACATCGGGATCCTCAACTTTAGCTTTGATCATTTTTTCAATAATAAAGTCGGCAGCCGCTTGGTTAGAGGCAGGGTCGGCGAGTAAATCGTCGAAGGTTTCAAACACCCAACGGAAGCTACCGTGCCAGTTCTCCTCAAACACTTGCCGCACCTCCTCGGGGGTACTGTCGGCAACGGTGCGTCCTGAAGGACCGTTAAACGCCATACCAAAAACATGGTTTCGGCACTTATCTAGAATGTCCTGGTAATTTTCTTTGATCTCTTTTTCCCACTCAGGGGTCATGGGTTTTTGCACGGCAGGCATTACAAAGTTGGGCGTGCGCTGAAAAACAGTGACACTCGCTGCGTCTGGCGCCATTTCTGGCAGCATTTGCACGGTCGTTGCGCCGCAGCCAATGATACCGACTCGCTTGCCCTTGTAGTCGAGGCCCTCGGGCCAACGGGATGAGTGAAAAATAGGGCCTGCGAAGGATTCTTTGCCCGCTATGCTGGGAATTTGAGGCTCAGAGATCATCCCCATGGCGCTGATAAAATATTTACAGCGACGGGTGCTGCCGTCTTGAAGCGTTATTTCCCAGGTGGCTGACGCATTGTCGTATTCCGCGCGCTTGACCTCGGTATTGAACTGAATGTGCGGCCACATCGCGTATTTATCAGCAACAAAACGGAGATAAGATTGCGTTTCCGCTCTGCCGGGGTAGCGCTTTGACCACGTCCATTCCTGCAGCACCTCTTTTGAAAAAGCGAGGCAGTAGTAGTATCCCTCGCTGTCTGTTGCGGCCCCGGGATAATGGTTCCAAGCCCAAGTTCCGCCAATGTCAGACGCGCGATCATAGACCTGCAGTGATAACCCTGCCTCCCGCAAATAATGAATGAGGGCAACGCCGGCGAAGCCAGCGCCCACTACAATGGCATCATAATCCGTGTCTACGTCCTGGTGCATGGGGCTACTCCTGTGTCTTGGCTGTTTGTTAGCCCGCCAGAGGGCTTCTCCCCCAGCTGTAGGGCTTTTGTGAAGCTTGATTTTACGCTTCACGTGATTAGTCGGTTATACTTACTTGTGTTCAGCAAGTTTCAGGGTGGGCGCGCTTATAGTCAAGCGTTCGCTGCATTACTCAAGAAGTTTAATCTAAACAGAGGTGTCTCTTGGATAGCGATAAAAAACCGGTCATCGGCATAGTGGGCGGAACAGGTGATTTGGGCACGGGGATAGCGAGGCGCTTGACCAGGGCGGGCTATGCGGTGGTCATCGGTTCGCGTACGGCTGACAACGCGCATATTGCTTGCGACGCGTTAAAGCAGGCTGCCGAGGCGGGGGGTTGGGGTGCCATTCAGGTCTCTAGCGGCGACAATCATCATGCAGCGACGGCTGGCGATGTGGTCTTTGTCACGGTGCCTTTTGGGGCTCAGCGGAGCACACTGGACGCGCTGGTTGACCACGTCAGTGGCAAGATTGTGGTCGATGTGACCGTGCCTCTCGTGCCGCCGAAGGTCGCCCGAGTGCAACTGCCCGCGGAGGGTAGCGCAGGGCAAATAGCTCAGGATATTCTTGGTGAGGGCGTTAGGGTGGTCAGTGCGCTACAAAATGTCGCTGCCGCTCACTTAAACTCGGACGCCGCCATTCATTGTGATGTTTTAGTGACCGGTAATGAAAAAAGCGCACGGCAGGTGGTTATCGATCTGCTGTCAGCGATGGGGTTGACGGCCTATCACGCCGGGCTTATCAATAATGCGGCGGCGGCAGAAGCCCTGACATCGGTGCTCATTAATTTGAACAAGCAATTCAAGACCCACGCGGGTATTAAAATAACAGGCCTTGATTAGCAGGGTATTTCCGTGGCCAAACTAAGCTTGGTGGCTGTCGAGGGCATGCCCCTCATTGTCTCTGGAGACAACGTGGCGGCACTGATCATTGCCGCCGGGGCTCAGCCGCCGCCGGGACCCGGTGATGTGATAGTGGTTGCACAGAAAATCGTCTCTAAAGCCGAGGGTCAACTGGTGAAATTGAGCGACGTTACCCCTAGCCCTGCGGCGCTCGCCCTAGCATCTGAGGCGGAAAAAGACCCGCGGTTGGTGGAGTTGATACTTTCACAGTCGCGGCAGGTCATCCGGGTTCGACCCGGAGTTATCATTGTTGAGCATAAGCAGGGCACCATTCTTGCCAATGCAGGCATTGATACCTCTAATATTTATCAGGCAGAGGACGATGCGGCTGTTTTGTTGTGGCCAGAAGACCCCGACGCCAGCGCGCAGCGGTTGTCGACGGCGTTGGCAGCCCACTTTGGTTTTCCAATTCCAGTGATCATCAGCGACAGTATAGGCCGTGCCTGGCGACTGGGTACGATAGGCCATGCCATTGGCTGTGCCGGGCTAGACCCACTGTGGAACCAAGCAGGCCAGCAAGACCTCATGGGAAACACACTGCGGGTTACCGAGCCTGCGACAGCCGATGCGCTAGCTGCCGCAGCTGCTCTGGTTCAGGGAGAAGCTAACGAAGGGCTGCCTGTGGTGTGGATAAAAGGCTGCTCGGTGAAAAGCCATTCTCCTCGGCCGGCAACAGCGCTGCTACGTGATCCCGCTATGGATATGTTCCGATGACTCGGCCCATGCGCGTTGTGTTACTGGCGGGCGGGGGTGGCGGCGCGAAGTTGGCCGCAGGTTTGGCTGCCCTGGTGCCCACTATCGAGCTGTGCGTTGTGGCTAATACAGGGGATGATTTCGAGCACCTGGGATTACTCATTTGTCCCGATTTCGACAGCGTGCTCTATTCTCTGGCCAAACAACTGGATACCAAAAAGGGTTGGGGGCGCGATGGGGAAACGTGGCATGTGCTTGGCGAGTTAACAGCGTTAGGGGGGCCCGACTGGTTTGGGGTGGGCGATCGGGATTTGGCCCTTCACTTGCTACGCAATAGCATGATCCACAAGGGCTATGACTTATCCCGAGTTGCCGCTGAATTGTGTGGGCATTTTGATATTCGACCTACCAGGGTAGTGCCAGCTTCTGATCAGCCGGTAAGAACCGTACTGACCACCACCGAGGGCCAGCTCGATTTCCAGGACTATTTTGTAGGCAGGCGTTGCCAACCCGAGGTAATCAGTATTGACTATGTGGGTGTCGACGATGCCACCCCGTCCATGGGTTTGACAGCCTTTGCCCGGGAGGGTATTGATGCGGTGATTGTTGCACCGTCGAATCCCCTACTGAGTATTGAGCCTATTTTGCGAATTACGGGTATGCCTGCGCTGTTAAGTGATGCCGATCAGATTGTTGCGGTATCACCGCTAATTGACGGCCAGGCCATTAAGGGGCCACTGGCCAAAATCATGGTTGAGCTGGGACGCCAACCTACGTCTGCTGGCTGGGCCGAACTGGTGGACACTCAGCACCCCAACTTTGTGAACCATTGGATCTTTGACACCCAGGATCAGCGGCATGCGGATCGATTTGCCGGATCCCCTCAGACCACAGCGTGTATGAATACGCTCATGAACGATGAAGGGGCTGCCACGGCGCTGGCGAGGGCGATTATCCAAGCACTTCTGTCCACCAACCGTCAGGGCTGCGCATGATCGATGTGGTGATTGCACTAAAGGCGATGGACCGGGTGAAAACTCGCCTTGCTGACCACTTGAATTTGGCGCGCCGTCAGTCCCTCGCCCTTGCCATGGCAAAGGATGTATTGGCGGTAATGAGCGCTTGGCCAAGTTGTCAAAGGGTCTATCTTGTTGTCGGGGATGGTTGGCATGAGGGCCTGTTAGAGAGCCCCAAAGCCCTGTGGGTTCACGAGTCGTCATTGCTGGCAAATGGACTCAATGGCCTGCTATCGGCGGCAGTGGGCTTGACACAGTCCGATGAAATTCTTCTCCTGCATGGGGATTTGCCGTGGCTCAATGCCGCTGATCTTGTGGCCCTTGAGGCACTGCGAGGGACTAACGAGCTCATCATTTGTCCGGATCAACAGTGGGTGGGTACCAATGCCATTCTCATGCCTGTCGACTGTGATTTGAGCCTGTGTTTTGGCCGCTCGAGCTTCCAGCGTCATGTCGATGGCGCGCAAGCGCAGGGATTACGGCTAGCGACCTGCCACACCAAAGGATTTGCTTGGGATGTCGATCTGTTATCGGATGTGCACTCGGTGCGACATGCAGCGTGCACGCATGCGGCAATAGGCGCAAACACTCGCACTTGGGCGGGCGCTAATCCTGTGCCGAAAACCGATAGGTCGGCAGAACCCCGGGGGCGGGTTGAGTGTCCTCCGCTAGCCTGTGGTGGTGCCCTATGATGCGCTATCAGAGTACTGGCAATGATATAACCGCACTGACCGATGGCTTAGCGTTGGGCGACAGGCCCCTTGTGGAATTGTCGCAACTGGCTTGCGAAAAACGCGACGCTTACTATGGCCGCACGGTGACCTACAGTCCAAAGGTATTCATTCCCCTGACCCAGCTCTGTCGCGATGTTTGCCACTATTGCACTTTCGCAAAGTCACCCAGCAAACTCAGCTCGCCGTACATGATTATTGAGGAGGTGATCCAGTCTGCCCTACGTGGAGTCAGTGCCGGCTGCCGGGAGGCGTTATTAACGCTGGGTGAGAAGCCCGAATTACGTTACGCCGCCGCTCGCCTATGGCTGGACGAGCAGGGCTATGACTCTACCGTGGCCTACCTGACCGAGGCCTGTCGGCAGCTGAGCAATGAGACGGCACTGCTCCCTCACGTCAATGCCGGAAATCTGACGGATGACGAGCTGCGCAAGCTTCGACCCTATATGGCGTCCATGGGTATCATGCTGGAATCGAGTGCCGCCAACGTGCTGGCCAAGGGCGGCGCCCATTATGGTTCACCGGATAAAGCACCTTGGCGCCGCTGGAGAACGCTGGGACGAGCGGGACGACACAAAATCCCAACGACCACGGGTTTGCTCATAGGTATTGGTGAAACACGCCGAGATAGAATTCGAGATTTGTTGGCTATCAAGCGTCTTCATCGCCGCTTTGGCCACATTCAAGAAGTCATTATTCAGAACTTCTGCCCCAAGCCCGGGACCAAAATGGCCAACAGCCCAGAGCCCGCTGTGGCCGAGCACTTGTGGACCATAGCCATGGCGCGGCTGATTTTACCCGTGGAGGTGAGCGTCCAGGCCCCGCCCAATCTGCGCGCTGGCGGCGAAGCTGCGCTGCTCAGCAGCGGGATCAATGACTGGGGTGGCATATCGCCCGTCACCCAAGACTTTGTCAATCCAGAGGCCCCTTGGCCTGCGTTGGAGCAGTTAGCGGCGACGACCGCCCAAAACAACCAGTTACTGCAGCCCAGACTGCCGGTTTATCACCGGTATTTACAGGACCCCGAGTGGCTGCACCCCGATGTTCGCCGCCGGTGTTTAGACACGGTGGATGCATCGGGATGGCTACGAACAGAGGCGTGGCGAGCGGGTTTGGTCAATGCAGTACCGGGCATTAGCGCAGCGTCAATTGGCACCATTGACCCTGTCTTAACGAAGTTGCTCGCCCGCCGCGATGCCGGACAGGAGATTAGCCAGCGGGAGCTGTGCCGGTTATTTACTGCCCGGGGCGTTGATGCCGATGCGGTCTTCGAAGCGGCCAACGCGCTGCGTCAGCGCCAAGTGGGCGACAGCGTCACGTACGTCGTTAATCGCAATATTAACTACACCAACGTCTGTCAATACACCTGTAACTTCTGTGCATTTTCAAAGGGCTTACCCGGCGAGGGGCAGCGAGAAAACCCCTATGATATTTCGGCTAATGAGCTCGATAGACGTTGCCGAGAGGCCCGGGATTTAGGCGCCACTGAGGTCTGTCTGCAGGGTGGTATTCACCCTGCTTATGACGGCACTACCTACCTTTCAATCATCAAAGCAGTCAAACAAGCGACCCCCGAGCTCCATATTCACGCTTTTTCACCTCTGGAATTGACCCATGGGGCGAACACGCTAGGGCTGAGTGTGAGTGAGTATGTGCACGCGCTGAAGGCAGCGGGTTTAAACACAGTGCCCGGGACTGCCGCTGAAATTTTAGACGATGGTATCCGCGCGTTGATCTGTCCTGACAAGCTCACCACCTCGGCCTGGCTCGATACCATGCGTGTGGTTCATGAAGCGGGGTTACGATCTACCGCTACCATACTGTTTGGGCATGTTGAAGCGCCTCAGCACTGGGCCGCGCATTTGGCAGCCGTTCGTGCGTTACAGTTAGAAACCGGTGGTTTCACCGAGTTCGTTCCCCTGCCGTTTGTGGCGGCTGGTTCGCCCATCTATCGTCGGGGGCAGAGTCGCCCAGGTCCCACCTATGTGGAAAGTTTACTGATGCATGCTGTGGCACGGATTGGTTTGGGCGATGTGCTGCCCAATATTCAAGTATCGTGGGTAAAAATGGGCCTCGCTGGAGCGCAGGACTGCCTTAGGGTGGGTGCCAATGATTTGGGCGGCACACTCATGAATGAAAGCATTTCCCGAGCTGCTGGAGCGGCTCACGGTCAGTGTTTAGACCCCATGCAAGCCCGCCAACTTGCCGTGGCGATTGGACGGAAGCCTCGGCAGAGAAACACGGTGTACGGGCAACTTGATGCAGCGCAACGGTTGCTGCCGACTCAGATACCCATGATAGTTAGCGACACCCTCAATGAACAAGCGGGCAAGCGCGCGCGTATTAAGTGTCAGGAAATGTAATCCCTACAGCCGTAGATAGGCTTGACGGCAGGGATATAATCTTCTAGCTTGCTAGACACAAACAAGAAACTTTACCGGGTGACGGTCTTATGGATGCTATTCAGGAACTGCTAGCCAAGCAGGCCATTTCGGAGGTCATTGTTCGCTATGCACGGGCCATCGATCGCCTCGATGAGGCGATGCTGCGGTCGGTCTTCCATGCGGATTCACAGCACAACCACTTCTACAGTGGGCCCTCTTCGGACCCCTCCAGGCCGGCTGAGGGCGAGGATCCCGGTGACTTTGTTCGATATGCTCTGCAGGTTCTCAGTAGCCATTTACGTACTCACCATCAATTAGGTAACACGCTGATTACCCTAGAGAATGACCGTCGGGCCACCGCAGAGAGCTATTTCACGGCTTACCATCGCATGCGCGCGCACGGCGATCCTCTGGCCGCTCCCAATGCCTATGCGACCGAGATGGATTTCTTTGTTGGCGGTCGTTACCTTGACGTCTTTGAGTGTCGTGATGGACTGTGGGGCATTGTTGAGCGTGTCGGTATGACGGATTGGACGCGCATTGAAGGACCCTCAGCAAATAGTATGGCGGGTATGGACCCTGACACCTTAGGTGGGCGACACCCGAATGATCGTATTTATTGGCTGCATGCCAAACAGTCATGAGTTTGGTGTTGTAATAGCCTCGGGAGAAGGTAGCTATGGATAAACGTTTAGAAAACCGCGTGGCGGTCATCACTGGCGGTGCCAGTGGTATCGGTGCTGCCACTGCGCAGAAGTTTATTGATCACGGCGCGAAGGTCGTGCTGGGAGATATTCAGCAAGGCCCCCTTGAGGCCTTTGTTGCTAGCCTCGGCGTCAATGCTGTGGGTCTTCGCTGTGATGTCACCCAGGAGAACGAGGTCGCCGCACTGGTCGATTTAGCGGTCAGTCATTTTGGCTCCCTCGATATTATGTTTAATAACGCGGGTATCGTTGGCGCCATTGGACCGCTGGATACCACGCCGTCCGATGAGTGGCAGCTCAGCCTCGACATCCTGCTCAATGGGGTTTTTTACGGTATGAAGCATGCGACGCGACATATGAAAGTGGCGGGTTCAGGGTCGATTATTAGCATGTCCAGCACCGCTGGGGTGATGGGTGGGTTGGGACCCCACGCCTATGCAGCAGCAAAGCATGCGGTCGTCGGCTTGACTAAAAACTTGGCGGCTGAAGTGGGTGCGAATGGCATTCGCGTCAACTGTATTGCTGCGGCGAGTATGGCAACGCCCATGGTGGCAGCCGCTATGCTAGGCGACCATACGAATATTGAAGAGACCTTGACAGCATTGGCAGAAGCGTCGCCTATTCGCGGCCGTGCCGGCCTTGCTGATGATGTAGCCAACGCCGCGCTGTGGCTGGCCAGCGACGATTCTGGTTATACCAGCGGTCATACACTCACCGTCGACGCAGGCTTGACCACGGGCTCAACGGCTGGCGATCCCCACTTCTCAGAGTATCAGCCCATCATGCGTGAGGCGGGCAACAAAGGCATGTGAACACCCGCGCTAAGCGATGACCGATGGCTTAGTTCGAGGCCGGTAATGCAAAGACGAACAAGCCGGCTCCTCCGGGAGGTTGATAAATATCTGGGAAAATAACCGCGGTGAGTGCTCGAAAAACACCGATTCCCGCAGGTACGGCGACATACTGCTGGCCGTCAACCGCATAGCTTATAGGGTAACCGTGGGTGGGTGCGGGTAGTCGTGTAGACCACAGCTCAGCCCCCGTTTGTTGGTCAAAGGCCTTCACATACCGGTCCAAATCGCCAATAAATATAAGCCCACCGTCGGTGGATAACGCCGCAGTCAAAAACAGGGCTTTCTGCTCAATAGACCAAAGCGGCTTCATGCTGCGTGCATCGACAGCCAACAGTTTGCCAGCGGCGTCTTCTTTGCCCGGCATGGGGTAAGTGCGCACATCGGCACCATAGCCGCCGCCGTTCTCGCCCAGATCGACTTCTCTAGGGGTCATGTCAGAGCACAGCTGGTGCAGGGGTAGGTACAGATGATGGGTGCGGGCATCGTAGCTCGCCGACTGCCAGTTGTGGCCGCCGTAAATGCCCGGACAAGCGGTGTAGGTACTCCCGATGCTGGCGTTGGCGATATCCTGGCGATACGTTAGCGCACCGGTGACTGCATCAACGTCGAAAATAGTCTGGGGGAGTGTCTCCAACAGCGATATGAATTCGCCTGACTGTCGATCCAGCTTCCAAAGAATGCCATCTTTGCCGGCGGTTAAGACCACTTTCTGTCCGTCAATGTTGGCTAAGATTCGCTCAAAGCCGACTTCCATGTCGATAGTTTCCCCCGGTATATGCTGAAAAAACCATTGAATGTCGCCGCTGAGCGGATCCAGCGCGAGGGTTGAATTGGTATACAGCGCCGCGTCGTCAACCGACATCCCTCGGCTCACGGCTGCCCAGGGTTTGGGTTGTGAGGTACCGTAAATCACCAGTTTCAAATCGGGGTCATAGGACCCAGCAATCCAGGTGTCGCCACCTCCTCGGCGGTGTGGCAACACATTGCCCCAGCTGCCATAGTGCTCAGAGTCCGGGAGTGCCAAGGTCGATGTCCGCCACAGCTCACGACCGGTATCTGGGTCATGGCCGGTAATAAAACAGCCGTCTTCAGTGAATAATTCGCAGCCGTTGATGCCGCTGACGACGATACCGTCGGCGATAATCGGACCGGCGCTGTGGGTGTAGGCTTGCCTGTAGTCTGCCTTCTCGGTACGCCAGCGTTGCTGGCCGGTCACCACGTCAATAGCCACCAACGCGGCGTCATAGGTCGCGAGAAACAAGGTGTCCTCATACAAGGCAATATTGCGTGTCGGCCCGCCGAGCAATTTAGATCCTTCGGGATACGGATAGCGGTACTCCCAAATAAGCGTCCCCGTCGCGGCATTCAACGCCTGAATCATATTGTCAGGGTGGGTCAAAAACATAATCCCATCACGAACGAGGGGTGTGATCTGGCTGCTCCCCGGAGCCAGCGCGATGGACCAGCTGAGCGCGAGATTACCCACGTTCTCAGTAGTAATCTCGGTTAATGGGCTATGGCCACTGCCCCCTGAGGTGCGCCGCCAGTGCAGCCAGTCACCGTCTTTGGGGTTCTCGAGTTCAGCTTGGCTGACCGGCACAAATCCGGCAACCGATTGATTGTTGAAGCCTCCCGCGTTGTTGGCCAGATCCATAATGGTCTCTGCCCCAGAAAACTCGACGGCGACATTATCCTCATCCTCCTGTGCCGGTTTTGCCAGCGGGGCTACTGACCCAAGGTCCGAGAGGTTGCCGAGTGCACTGTGGGCGGGAAGCGCCTCCCTGTTAGCGTCAATGATGAAGCCAGTAATAGCCGCATGCGTTTCACTGCTGAGCAAATGGGCTTCACCCGGAGGCATTTGCTGGCTAATGCGCTGATATAAACGGAGGGCCGATTTATCCTGCCACTGACTGACAAAGCCTTTACCCACTAATGCCGAGCCATGCGCAGAACCACGCAAGGTCGGGCTGTGACAGCTTGCGCAGTGCTGGTTATATAAGTCTTGCCCTGAATTGGCGACCACCTCCGCCGAAAAAGCCATCATGATGAATAAGAAAGTGGGGCGTTTTATCATCATGCGTGGATCTCTCCTAACGGTTGGGTGACCGTCGACCCACCGCGGGGAGTGAGGTCGACGCCTTCGGCCATTTATGGCTCTAAGTAATGGCCGTATTTTGCCAATGCTTGCTGGCGCAATGTGGGCGTGTGGTAGGAGGGAAAGAGCCCATCGTGGGGCGTATAACCACGCAGTACGCCTTTAGCGACAGCAATTTTATGGACCTCGGTGGGACCGTCAACAACCCCCAGCTCTGGTATGTTCGCCCACATGGTGGCCAAAGGCGTTTCATCGGAGCTGCCCAGACTACCGTGCAGGTGCATGGCGCGTGACACGACTTCAACGAGGACCTTCGGTGTCGCGGCCTTAATAGCGGCAATTTCAAGGCGTACCTCCCGGTTGTACTCCTTGTGCTTATCAATAAGCCATGCGGTGTACAGCACATGCAAGCGGTATTGCGTCATCATGGTGTACGCGTCGGCCACTTTCTCCTGGGTCATTTGTTTATCAGCCAGTCGCTCGCCTTTGGTTTGGCGACTGACTGCCCGCTCACACATCATATCGAGCGCTTTGCGTAACACGCCCACGGTTCGCATAGCGTGGTGAACGCGTCCGCCGCCAAGCCGGGTTTGAGCGACTAAAAAGCCTTCCCCCTCTTCGCCCAGCAAATTTTGGGCAGGCACACGGCAATCCTTGAAGCTAATATAGGCATGAACACCGTCACCTTGCTCAATATAAGGGCCCACCGCTGAGTTGCGGATGATGTCCATACCGGGCGTGCCTTGCTCGACTAAAAAAATGGACGCCCCTTTGTGAATGGGCGCGTCGGGATCGGTGACCACCATGACCAATAAAAATGCCGAGAAGCGTGCGTGTGATGCGAACCATTTTTCGCCGTTGATGACCCACTCATCCCCGTCGCGTACTGCGGTACAGGTAAATTCGCCAGGGTCGGCACCGGCCTGGGGTTCGGTCATTGAATAACATGAGGCAATATCACCATTGAGTAACGGTGCGAGGTACTGTGCTTTTTGTTGGGGCGTACCGAATTTTGCCAAAATTTCGGCATTACCCGAGTCGGGTGCTTGGCAACCGAATACACTAGGGCCGAAGCGACTGCGACCCAATATTTCGTTCATCAAGCCAAGGTTAACCTGGCCATAGCCCTGGCCACCCAGTTCGCGCTCAAGGTGGCAAGCCCACAGATTCTTGCGTTTGACAATATCCCGCAAGGGAGCCATCGCCTTGGCGGCAGGAGAGTTAGGGTCCCATGGGTCACCTGGCCCTCTAAAAACCAAGTCGAGGGGCTCAATTTCCGTTGTGGTAAATTCCTCAATCCAGTTCAGTGAATCCTGAAATTCTGGGTCTGTCTCAAATGACCAAGTCACTGCACGCGCTCCTGTTATGGGGCGTCATAGGGTGCAGCTGCAGATCCTATTTAACGCCATTTGCCCCTCTGGGGTTGTCAAAATGCTGGGGTAGTTTAAACTTGCTTTACGCAAACAAGCAAACACCCCGACGTGTCCTCTGCCCCATTTTCAATATAAAGCTCTACAAAAACAGGTATGACAGCATAACGACCCAAGGGGTGTTCTGCGGCCATGGACGGTTGAGAAAACAACACAGGGAACAAGGCATGACAGACAAGCCAGTGTGGCTCGTTACCGGCGCTTCACGAGGTATAGGCGCCGCCATTACCCGGCAAGCCCTAGCCCATGGTGCGAGAGTCGCTTTGGTCGCTCGAGGGGAGCAGGTCGACGCCTTAGCCGCGTCACTGGGGGATGCAGCGCTGCCCATTCGTGCCGATGTCAGTGATCCAGAGGCTGCAGATGCTGCGGTGGCTACGACTCTTGCCGCTTTTGGGCGCTTAGATGTCGTGGTCAATAACGCGGGGTTGCACCGGGGTGGTAAAGCCAAGCGCTTGGCGCAGGATAGTTGGCAGCAGGTACTAGACGTAAATTTAACAGGGCCTTTAAATATAGTGCGTGCCGCTATCCCGGCGCTTGAGGTGCGGGGGGGCAGCATCGTTAATATTGGTGCCGTTGTAGGCTTTCGAGGTTTTCCTGGTGACGTGGCTTACGCATCGTCCAAGGCGGGGTTGTCCGGAATGACCAAGGCTTTGGCCATAGAGCTCGCTAAAAAAGAGATTACTGTCAATCTGGTGATCCCGGGATTGGTGCTCACGGACATGACTTCGGAACTCACTGAGGCGGCGATGGCTTCGATGACCGCCCAAATACCCATGGGTCGTATGGGCGCAGAACATGAGATCGCAGAAGTGGTGTACTGGGTGAGTCAAAGTCGCTATATGACCGGTGCAGCAATTCCTGTTGAAGGCGGCCTGCTAAGCAGTTTTGGGGTAATTGCTGAGTGACAGAGCAGCAGGAAAAAATCAGGCGCTGGCTGGTCAGCGAATTAGCTTGGGAGAATGCAGAGTTCGCAGGACCACTCAGCGGTGGCAACTCAAACCTCACTTGGCGATTCAACGGAACCCCCGGAGACTGCGTTGTACGCACGATTCCCATGGAATCTATTTCACCCTCATCTGCACGCGGTATTGAGCGAGAGTCGACGGTACTGAAGTTAGTGGAAGGGAAGGTCAAAGCGCCAAAATTACTGGCATGGTGCTCGGATATCGATGTGATCGGGCGGCCATTTTCCGTTCAGGAGTACGTGAAAGGCGTGTCGGTCACCGATCAATTGCCCTCTGCTTATGCGCATTGTGCCAACAGTGTCAATGCGTTAGGTACCGACATGATCAGTCACCTCGCCGATATCCATGCTATCCCCGCAGATACGCCGGGGGTCAGCGCTCTGGGTCGCCCCGAACATTTCATCCAGCGGCAAATTGAACGGTGGTTGAAGGTGCGCCACCAAGATGTTGCCAGACCCCTACCAACACTATTTTCACTCGGTGAGTGGTTGTTGGCGAATATTCCGGCGCTTGAGCGCGCCACCTTAATTCATGGCGACTACCATCTCGACAACACCTTATCGGACGTAGAAGAACCGCGTATCAATGCCATTATTGACTGGGAGTTGGCGACGATAGGCAGTCCCCATATGGACCTGGGCCTGGCGCTGTTATTTTGGGGCGATTACCGCACCGTCAGTCCGCCAGGCTTTGCGCACTTACAGTCGATTTCCCGGCACTCGGATGCCCTGAGTCGGCACGACTTAGCTAAGCAGTGGAGTCAGCTGACTGGACTGTCCCTTGAGCATATGGACTATTACATGGCATTGGCAGCATGGCGCTTGGCGGCTATTGTTGAGGGTGCATTTTGCCTATACAAGGCCGGCAAAGTGGATAGCGCCTACGCGGCTGGCTTAGAGCATGACGTGCCGGCGTTACTTGGCGAGGCACTGCAAGCCTCCCAGGGGCACTGGTGACCGCCTTGCTGAGCACCATGATGCATACCCCATTGGGGGTTTCTACAATCTTCCGGTTTGGGCGTCGTCATTTTCCACACAGTCGGGTGGGCGAGTATGACGGAGAGCACATTCATTGGCATGACTACCGTACGATTGGCGATGACGCAGGAAAACTGGCAAACGCATTCGCAGCGGCTGGACTCGAAGCCGGGGATCGAGTCGGTACCTTTCTTTGGAACAGCGTGGTTCATCTGCAAATTTACCTGGCAGTGCCGTCCATGGGCGGCGTACTGCATACGCTCAATTGCCGACTCGCTACCGAGCAAGTGGCGTATATTATCAATCATGCAAACGATCGATTTATCGTCGTTGACGAGCGACTAGCCGAACAATTCAAGCCTGTTCTGCCGCATATTTCCAAGGTAGACACTATTATTGTCACCGGGCCATCAGCTGCCATCCTAGACGATCCCAGAGTAGTCACTCTAGACGCGTTTCTTGCCGGGCATGGCAGTGCTTATTCATGGCCAGAAACGCCGGAGGATCAAGGGGCTGGCATTTGCTACACCAGCGGTACTACCGGTAATCCGAAGGGCGTTGTTTACAGCCAAAAGACCACGTATTTGCATGCAATCGCCTCGCGCTCGGTCGACTCTTTTGGCGTCCATGAGCGTGATGTGATTTTGATGCTGCCCTCCATGTTCCATGCCAATGCCTGGGGGTTTCCCTACAGCGGCTGGCTGTCCGGTGCCGATATGGTGATGCCCGGTCCCTACCTGCAAGTCCCTCATCTGGCCACAATGATTGATGATTCGCGGCCAACATTAACGGCGCTCGTGCCGACCATTTTAGGTGACCTCCTACGCTATGGCGCTGGCGTTGACCTGAGTTGTTTTCGTGCGATTGTCTGCGGCGGGTCGGCGGTGCCGTCTTCGATGATTGAGCAAGTGCGGGATCAGTGTGGCGTCCCCGTGATTCAAGGGTGGGGTATGACGGAAACGAGTCCCATGTGCGTCTTGTCGCATCCACCGAAAGACATGGCAGGCAAGCCTGAGATCGACTGGCGTATAAAAAGCGGACGGCCAGTGCCGGGAATCGAAGTAAGAATTGTCGATGATGACGATCAGACGCTAGCCGAGGATGGTGTGGCAGTCGGGGAATTACAGCTCCGTGGGGCCTGGGTCACTGGTCAGTACCTAGCCATTGAGAGCGATGCCTTTACGGCCGATGGTTGGCTGCGAACCGGAGACGTGGGCCTTATTGACCCGCAAGGCTATGTTCAGCTAACCGATCGGAAAAAAGATGTCATCAAATCGGGTGGTGAGTGGATTTCATCCGTTGACCTTGAGGACGCCTTGCTGAAACATCCGAGTGTTGAAGAAGTGGCAGTGATCGCCGTGCCTGATGAGCGTTGGCAGGAGCGGCCGCTGGCAATAGTCGTGTGCGCCCCGGGCTGTACGCCCGATATAACGCTTTTAAGAGCGTTTTTAGCAGCGCAGGTGGCTAAATTTTGGATTCCAGAATACTGGTTTTTTACCGACGCTATTATGAAGACCAGTGTTGGCAAGTTCGATAAAAAGGGTCTCAGAGAGCGGCTCGAGGCCGGTGACATTATGCCTGAAGTGGCTACGCTCTAGGGTGCATCATGATGAAAAGTGAGAGGGAAACCATGTCAGAATTAGCTCCGATAGATCGCGAGCGGCCCACCATGAACCGTCAAGAAAAACGCAGTGCGCTCTCGGATCAGCGAATGTTTGACTCGGCGATTGAACTCATTAATGAACGGGGCACCGCGAAAACCACTTTAAAAGATATTGGCGAATTTGCCGGTTATAGCCGGGGTTTGGCGAGTTATCGATTTGGCTCGAAAGATGCATTATGGATGGAGTTATTCAAAAAATTTGATCAAATTTGGAAAGAGCATATTGGCATCTACGTCGAGGGAAAAACGGGTTTTAAAGCACTGCGAGCTGCCATTGATGCCCAGCGCGATATTTTCAAAAAAGAATCGAACTATTTGAGGGCAATGTATATTCTTTGGTATGAATCTTTGGGTGAGGAATCAGAGATTCGCACCTCGTTAATGACCCACCACAAGATATACCGACGCGACATCACCCGCTGGATCGAGCAAGGGATTGCGGCTGGTGAAATCAGCCATGTGGTTGACTCCCAGCAGTTCGCTAACCTGTACTGCGCGACGATGTTTGGCACTATTTACCAATGGGTCATTGCCTCCGAGGCAATCGATATCGATCCGTTTTTCGATTACCTGGAAAGTATGATGACTTTTTATCTGACCAATGTGAGAGAGCAATAATATGGCAAAGTTAGCTGTTGAGGGCAGTAAATCAATTTACTACGAGGATCTTGGCAGTGGCGCTAAAACACTCCTGCTTATTCATGGCTGGGGCATGAGTGGTCGAGTGTGGGATGGTGTCATTATGCCCCTCATTGATGCGGGATTGCGCGTGGTTACCATGGATCACCGGGGCTGCGGTCGGTCGGATCACGATTTTGCCGACTTAAGTATTGATGCCATCGCCAACGATGTTGTCACCCTCGTCAACGCCCTGTCAATCAGTGGCGTCATAGTCAACGGTTGGTCTCTGGGCGGCGCGGTCGCTACAAAAGCGGCACACCTGCTGGGGGACAATTGTGGCGGCTTGGTGCTCACCGCCGGTGCTACCCCTATTTACACCCAAAAACCGGATTTAGCGCTGGGTGGTAATGCCGACGATGTGCTGGGTATTGTCGAGGCGATGAACGCTGACCGGGTCACGTTTTTGGATGGCTTGGCGGGTGCCGTCTGTGCAAAACCGATATCAGACGCGCTGCTACAATGGATGCGGGATTGTTTTATCGATTCCGCAGCACGGGCATCAGCCACCTTAGGCGAGTTGGCACATCTTGATCAGCGACCGCTTATGGCAGAGCTAACACTCCCCATAATGTCCTATATCTGCGGCCAGGACGGCTTTGTCGCACCGGAAATCTCGCGCTGGGTGGCGGACAACCACCCGAGCGCAACAGGGGTTGAATTACCCGACAGTGGACACGCTCCTTTTATTGAAGAGCGCGACACTTATTTAGCAACGCTTATCCAATTTATCCGTAATCTTTGAGGAAATACATCCATGTCTAACACCGTGAATTTTGGTTTGTGGTATGACTTTCGAAATCCGCAACCCTGGCAAATAGACTTCGAGCTGTTTTATAAGCAGCGCTTAGATCAAATCGTCAATGCCGAATCAATGGGCTATGACTCGGTTTGGCTGACCGAGCACCATTTTTGCGATGACGGCTATACACCCTCGCCCCTAATGATCCATGCCGCTATCGGGGCGCGCACCCAGCGCATGCATTTGGGTACTAACCTCATGCTATTACCCATCGCTGATCCCATTCGAATTGCTGAGGATGCGGCGACGCTGTCCTTAATGACCGGGGGTCGGTTTGATCTCGGGGTCGGTATTGGCTATCGACAGTTAGAGTTTGACCAGTTTGGACGTAAAATTTCTCATCGTCCGAGTCTCGTTGAAGAGGGCATAGAAATCATTCGTCGGGGTTGGTCTGGAGAGCCAGTCAACTTTGAGGGTAAGCGCTTTAGCGTCGGGGATCTGCGTATATCACCACAGCCCAAGCATGCACCAAAAATTCTATTGGGCGGCATGGCACCGCCTGCCATTGATCGCGCTGCTCGTATTGCCGACGGCTTTTTGTGTACCGGGGGTATTGGTTTAGATGTCTACGCTCAAGCGTTAGAAAATAATGGTAAGAAGCCAGAAGAGGGCAACGTTATTTTAGGGTGTTGGGCCATTATTGCTGAAGACCCGGAGGCTGAGGCAGAGAAGGTCGGACCGCATGTGCTCTATCAGTCTAACGAATATATCCGTTGGGGTGCATTTGGGCCGCCTGATCAAACGCCGGTATTTCCCGATGCAAAAACCGCCATTGAAAATGGACTTTATGAGCTGTGGGATGCCGATATGGCGGTCGAAAAACTCAGCAGCCTTATGATTGAGTACCCGATGATTTCCGACATCCATTTCTGGGCACAGTTTCCTGGTGAAAGTGTCGATGCGGGTAATGCCAGAATGGAATATATCGCCGAAAAAGTGCTTCCTCGCTTGCGCGCCTAGGCGCTTACCTAGCCCGTCACTACGACGGGCTTTTTTACACACTGTTATAACTGGAAGAGCCCATGTTTCCACCATCCGATAAAGCTAGAGAATTGCAGCTGCGGCTCGACAAATTTATGCAGGCTTATATTTACCCCAATGAAGCGCGCTATAAACAGCAGCTTGATCAGGCGAGTCATCGATTTGCTGCGCTGCCCTTAATGGACGAGTTAAAAGCGCAGGCGAAAGCGGAGGGGTTGTGGAACTTATTCGTCCCTTTAAGCCACGGTGATTATTGCGATCACGGCGGCTTGAGTCACCTCGATTACGCGCCACTGGCAGAAATGATGGGCCGCGTTATTTGGTCACCTGAAGTGTTTAACTGTAATGCCCCGGATACAGGCAACATGGAAGTTCTCATGAACTTCGGCACAACGGCGCAAAAACAACAGTGGCTAGTGCCGTTGTTAAACGGCGACATACGCTCTTGCTATGCAATGACCGAGCCTCAAGTCGCCTCTAGCGATGCCACCAATGTGCAGCTCAACATAGCTAAAGAGGGCGACCACTGGGTGCTCAACGGCCGCAAATGGTTCATTACCGGCGCACTGTACGAGCGCAGCAAGATTTTTATTGTTATGGGCAAAACCGACCCAGATCATGCCAACCGACATCTGCAGCAGACCCAGGTGTTGGTGCCCAAGGATACGCCCGGCCTTGAGTTAATCCGACCGCTCACCACGTTGGGTTACGATGATGCGCCTATAGGCCATGCCGAGATGAGTTTTAACGAGGTAAAGGTGCCCTTGGACAACGTCATTTTAGGCGAGGGTCGCGGGTTCGAAATAGCCCAGAGTCGTTTAGGGGGAGGGCGCATGCACCACTGCATGCGTTTGGTAGGCATTGCTCAGCGCTCCCTGGAACTCGCCTGCCTGCGCTCGACCCAACGGACCACCTTTGGTACGCCCTTACATAAAAATCAGTCAATACGGGAAGATATTGCCCAGTGTTTTGCAGAGATTGAGATGGCGCGATTATTGGTGCAACGCACCGCGGATAAAATGGATCGGGAGGGGGTCCAGCAGTCGGTCGATCTTATTGCTGCCACCAAGATATCAGTCCCACTGATGGTTCAAACGATCATTGACCGGTGTATGCAGATTCACGGCGCCGGGGGATTGACGGACGATTATGTCATGGCCGAGGGGTTTAATTATGCCCGCTGGTGTCGCCAAGCAGATGGCCCAGATCAGGTGCATCGAATGTCGCTGGGCAAGCGGGTGATTAATCGGTATCAAGACGAATCCGCATAATGCCCAAGGATCAGCTACCCACGCTAGATATCGATAAGCTCGACGCCTACCTTAGTGAGGCTATTCCGGGGTTTATGGGGCCGATTCAGGCGAGTAAATTTCCAGGTGGTCAGTCCAATCCCACCTATCGATTGAAAACCCCAAGCCGCGATTATGTTCTTCGACGCAAGCCAATGGGTGATCTATTAAAGTCTGCTCATGCGGTAGATCGCGAATACCGTGTGTTGCAGGCGTTGGCAGCCACCGATGTGCCCGTCGCCGCCGTGTACGCCCTGTGTGAGGATGACGCGGTGATTGGCGCTATGTTTTATATCATGGAGTTTGTCGACGGTGATGTATTTTGGGATGCGGCACTCCCTGAGAAAAACCCCCAACAGCGCGGTGCCATGTATGAGGCGATGTCATCGCTGCTTGCTGATCTGCATTCCATCGACGTGGCGCCAATAAATCTTAGCGACTACGGTCGCCCAGGCAATTATTTTGAACGGCAGATCAGCCGCTGGACAAAGCAGTATCGAGCCTCTGAAACGGAACGGATTGATGCCATGGACCGCTTATTGGTGTGGCTGCCCGAGCATCTTCCCGAGGATGATGGCCAGACCTGTTTGGTTCATGGCGACTTTCGTCTAGACAATATCATGTTCGAGCCCGGCCAGCAGACGGTCAAGGCGCTAATGGATTGGGAATTGTCGACACTCGGCCATCCGTATGCGGACCTGTCTTATCAGTGCATGCAACTTCGATTACCCCCCGACTGTGCGTTACCGGGTCTGGGCGGTGTTGATAGGAGTGCCTTAGGCATTCCCTCAGAAGCGGCGTATGTGGCGGCGTATTGTCAGCGGCGGGGTATCGATCATATTCCCCATTGGAATGTGTACCTTATTTTTAATCTAGTGAGATTGGCCGCTATTTTACAAGGGGTAAAAAAACGGTCTCTCGACGGTAACGCGTCGAGTGATCGCGCGAATGAAATGGCGAAACTGATTGCGCCACTGGCGGATATGGCCGCTGAGCTTGCCAATCTTTAGGCAGTCATGGTTCAGTTGGATGGCTCAAGAATGATGACATAACAACACTGGCACCGGTTGTTGTTGTCATAAATGCATAGGATTTGTGCCGATCGCTTATCCGGACTCTGCTATGGTTACGCCCTGTTTCCCTGACGGTTCTGCTCGCCAATGACTGCCCCTGCGTTTACCCAACTGTCTCTCGCCCCGGCCCAGCACGAGGCCTTGGAAGCGCTGGGTTATACGGCCATGACGCCAGTGCAGGCGCAGAGTATCCCTCTCATATTGGCAGGGCGTGACCTTATTGTTCGCGCCAAAACTGGTAGCGGTAAGACCGCGACCTTCGGTATTGGCCTACTGCATACCCTTAACCCGCGATTTTTTGGTGTGCAGGCCTTGGTGCTCTGCCCAACCCGGGAGTTAGCCGACCAAGTAGGCACTGAAATTCGTCGCCTCGCTAGTCGAATGCCCAATATTAAAGTCGCGATGTTGTGTGGCGGCAAGCCCTTTGGTCCACAGCGAGACTCACTCGCGCATGGGGCACATATCATCGTAGCGACACCGGGACGCCTGCAAGATCACCTTAACAAGCGGACGGTGACATTAGCGGGGGTGAAAACCTTGGTGCTCGATGAAGCCGATCGTATGCTCGAGATGGGTTTTGCTGACACCATGAAAGCCATCATTGCCCAGGTGCCTACCCCTCGCCAAACGCTGCTGTTCTCTGCCACCTATCCGGAGGACATTCGCAAGATCAGTAAAGCTATTCAACGCGATCCCGTTACCGTCACTGTCGATGATATTGCCCACACTGAAGACGTGATTGAGCAGTTATTCTTCGAGATAAAAAAGCACGAACGTCAAACGACGTTGCTGGCTTTGTTCGAGCACTTTCGACCCACCAATGCGGTGGTTTTTTGCAATACGAAAAAGCAGTGTGCGGAGGTTGACACCTTTCTCAATCAGCATGATATAGAGGCGCGCGGACTACACGGTGATCTTGAACAGCGCGAACGTGATCAGGTGCTGCTTCAATTTGCCAATGGTAGTTGCCCGGTGTTGGTGGCGACTGATGTAGCTGCCCGGGGGCTTGATATTAAATCCCTCGCCATGGTGGTGAATTATGAATTGCCTCGAGACCCTGACATGTATATCCATCGTGTCGGCCGCACGGGTAGAGCGGGTGAGGTGGGTAAAGCTCTCAGTATTGTCACCGAAGCTGAGACCCATCGGCTGGCTAAGATAGAGCATTACCAACAGCAGCCCTGCGCCTGTGACGTGCTTGAGTCCTTAGACCGAGATCCTAACTATGCACTAAAAGGCAGTATGGTAACGCTACAGCTTGATGCTGGTCGCAAGCAGAAGGTTCGACCGGGTGATGTATTGGGTGCGCTGACTGGTGATGGGGGGTTGGCCGGTCAGCAAATAGGTAAGATTACTATTTTTGACAGGAGCAGTTATGTGGCTATTACCCGCGACAGCGTGCGGCAGGCGATGAATTACCTTGTCGATGGCAAGGTCAAAGGTCGCAGTGTCCGCGCGCGTCGACTTCGTTGAATTCAGGGATGCTCTGAGGCCATTTTCGCCAATAACGCCAAAAAAATAATATAAAACAACAGCTTAAAATTTTTCTTCAATAAGTTTGTTTCTCTCACGATTTGTCACATGACTGTAACATTTGTTCGTCTATACTCCGCCTCATACCGGATAGCCGAATAAGGGAGTTACTGGTCATGGAAATCATCGCTTCGCACGGCGTCATGCTGTTAACGCTAGCCTGTATTTTCGGCTTATTCATGGCTTGGGGGATTGGTGCTAACGATGTTGCCAATGCCATGGGTACCTCAGTGGGCGCGCGCGCGCTGACCTTGAAGCAGGCCATACTCGTGGCGGCTGTGTTCGAATTCTTGGGCGCTTACTTAGCGGGTGGCGAGGTTACCTCGACCATTCGTAAGGGCATTGTCGACCCTGCATTGCTGGCCGATAACCCACAACTATTAGTCTATGGCATGCTGGCGTCGCTGTTAGCCGCCGCGACTTGGCTGGCGGTGGCTAGTGTCAAAGGCTGGCCGGTATCAACAACCCACTCTATCGTTGGGGCGATTGTCGGTTTTGCTGCCGTGGGTATTTCGGTCGACGCGGTAGCCTGGGGCAAGGTCGGCGCTATCGCCGCGAGCTGGGTGGTGTCTCCGTTATTGTCAGGCACTATCGCTTTTTTTCTGTTTGTTTCAGTCAAACGCCTTATTCTCGATCACGAGGACAGCTTTGCCCGGGCTAAAAAGTATGTGCCTATGTATATGTGGCTGGTGGGCTTTATGATTAGCATGGTGACCCTGTTGAAAGGCTTAAAGCACATTGGAGTAGAAGCCGATTTTGGCATGGGCTCCAAGTTTGCCAATGCCATGGTGCCCTCGCTGGTAATTGGCGGTGTGGTTGCGGCCCTCGGCGCGTTACTGCTGCACCGCATCCACACCTCGGGTAAAGATGTGAACAGCCAGGAAAATGTTGAGCGTGTTTTTGGTGTGCTCATGATTTTTACCGCCTGCGCTATGGCCTTTGCGCACGGATCAAATGATGTGGCAAATGCCGTTGGGCCCTTGGCAGCAGTCGTGAGCACGGTCCAGTCAGGCGGTGAAGTAGGCTCTAAGTCGGGGTTGCCTTGGTGGGTATTGGGTATTGGCGGCGCGGGTATTGTGGTGGGCTTGGCGACCTACGGCTGGCGGGTTATTCAGACAATCGGACGTAAAATCACCGAACTTACCCCCAGTCGTGGCTTTGCCGCCGAATTAGCAGCAGCGTCGACTGTTGTGCTTGCATCGGCAACCGGACTACCCATTTCCACCACTCATACCTTAGTGGGGGCGGTGCTAGGTGTCGGTTTGGCGAGGGGGGTCGAGGCGGTTCACCTGCCTACCGTCGGTGTCATTGTTACCTCTTGGGTGATCACTCTGCCGGCAGGTGCAGGACTGTCTGTGATATTCTTTTTCACCTTGCAGGCTGTTTTTGGTTAGCCCAGTAGCGTCGCAGCGGCTTGCAACGTTTACGGATGCCCTTACCCTTGCGGGTTTTTACATTTTTCTAGTGACGGAGTGAAGCAAATGGCTGTTGGATCAACAATTTCTGATGTGTTCAGTGCATCACCACTGGCACTCCTTGAACAGCACATGGTCGCCTGTGCCAATTGCGTTGGCCAATTAGAGGCTTACTTTGTCGCCGCTCAGGCCGATGACTGGGAGCGCGCGGAAGCCATTCAAGGGGACATTGCTCGTCTTGAGGGGGTTGCTGATGAACTTAAAAGGAACGTGCGGCGTAATTTACCCCGCGGACTGTGGATGTCAGTTTCCCGGGCCGATTTGCTAGAGCTAGTGCGTATGCAAGATAAAATGGCCAACGACACCAAGGACGTTGTGGGTCTCTCCCTGGGTCGTGAGCTGGCTTTTCCGGACAAGCTGGAAAAGGCTCTTTTCAAGTACATCCAGACAGTGGTCGACTCCGTTAATGCCATGGTTGAAGTGATGCATGCAACGCGCGAGTTATCGCGCGGTGCATTCGGTGCGCGGCAAACGCAAACTATTTTGACTAAAGTGGCGGGCGTTGAAAAATACGAGCGTAAGTCGGATGACATGCAGAGCAAATTACGGGCTAAGTTGCGAGTTCACGAAGAAAAGCTTTCGCCCATTGATGCCATGTTTCTCTATCAGTTACTGTCTAAAATTGGCGAAATTGCAAACAGCGCTGAAAAAGCGGCCCACAGGGCACAGATTATTGCCAGCAGTTAGTGTGGCGGGTGGCCTGTACGCATGGCTGTGAGCTATCGTTGATGAGTTCAAAAAGGCCACTTGCAGTCCCATAAATTCTAATCGAGAGGATGACTAATGCGCAGCTTACCACTGACTCGGTTTTCTTCAATTGCACTGCTGGTCGCTTCAGTACTGACATCCAGTGGGGCGAGCGCAGCGGATAAAGCGCTGCTGGATATTCTCTTGTACAACGGTGCTATCACCCCAGCCCAGCACAGTAAACTATTGGCGAAAGACGCCCTAACGACCAGCGATGTTCTTCCTTCGTCCAGTGAGGGGTCCTCGACCCGAGTGGCCGATGTTCAGGAGCAGCAGCTTGGTACTGCAGTTTCTCTGGATGAGGGTATCCAGCGAGCCATTGACGCGTCGGTAGCCGCGCGTATGGCGAATGCATCATCTGTTGAGGCCAGCTACGGTTCCAAAGGCTTTCGCCTCGAAACAAGCGATGGTAAGTTCGCCACCAACCTGCAGTGGCGCGCGCAGCTTCGCTACAGTAATCCGGTGGGCTCAGACCCCCGTCAGTTGAGCGATTTTGACACCGACGGCACATCCAGTTTTGAAGCGCGCCGCCTACGCATGAAGATTGGCGGGCATGGATTTCAGCCGTGGATTAAATACTACTTTGAAGTGGATCTTCAGCCGGCGCGTGATGTCGACGCCGACTCCGCTAAAGCGAGCGCGCGGGTTATCGATTACCGGATTGATCTGGCAAAGTGGAGTTGGGGCGGCATTCGGGTAGGTCAGTGGAAGATCGATCTTAATCGGGAGCGGGTTGATTCATCGGGTCGGCAGCAATTCGTCGAGCGGTCTATTGTCAATCGGGTGTTCACCGTTGATCGTCAGCTGGGGATCCAGTTACGCGGTCGACTGTTCAAGGAAACAGCGGCCGACCTGAACTATTATGCGGGCATTTTTAATGGGGAAGGCCGTAGCGTCCGCAATGGGTCCAAAGATCATCTATATATGGGACGTCTGCAGTGGAACTTCTCAGGACGTGCGCTGTCGTGGCGACAAACCGACGTTGAGTTCACCGAAAAACCCACGGGTTCATTTGCCATAGCCGGCTTCACCAATACCGGACCTTGCACTCGCTGGTCGTCGTCGGGTTGCGGCAATCTCGATGGTTTCGCAAAGGCCAACAGCGCGGGTGTGGATCAGTATAAGATCGAGCAAGGGGTTCAAGAATTGGCCTTTAAGTACCGTGGCTTTTCCTTTCAACAAGAATGGCATCGTAAATTCATCACTGATCGGGTAGAGGGTACACGCAATGATTTAACCGGCGCCTATGTACAGGCCGGTTATTTCTTCAATAATTGGATTGCCGCTATTCCCGCTCCGCTCGAGCTCGCTGCCCGCTATGCTTACGTTGAGGAACCCAACACCTTTGATCGAAGTGTCTATAACGAGCGCGAGGAATTTACCTTGGGGGCTAACTGGTTCTTTAACGGACACAGTAACAAAATTACGCTAGACGTCTCTCACCTGATTATCGATGACGGCTTTTTGAGCACCAAGGATTCTGAGAATCGTGTCCGGCTGCAATGGGATGTGTCCTTTTAATCACTCTAGGGCGAGTTCGCGTGTCGTGCGCCGTTATTCCGGGTTTGGAAACCACACCGCATCCGCTGAGGCCGGGCTCTCGGCTGTCCAGGGGCGGGTTTTTTTCATGACGGTGTGAAATAGATCGCCCTCGAGCCAATGTTGTAGCCACACTCGGGTCTGCTCGTAGGGGTTTGATGTCCACCACTGTGGATCTACTGCAGCGAACTGTCGAACAAACGGGAAGATGGCAACGTCGCCAAGGCACGCCTGGGAGCCGGCAATAAACCGATGGTTATTCAGGGATTCGTCCAAGCTAGCGATGAACGATTCGGCCTGCTGCCGATAGTAGCTAGGTGTTCGCTCTGGGTGCCTATCCGCATACTTGTACTTGTCTAACCAGCCCTTGAAAGCGCCATCGCACTCGCTAATGCGCGGCGCTGCAATGTCGTCGCATGCCAGCCAAGCGCAGGGGTCTGCCTTGGCCAATGCCCAGCGCATTATGGCCATACTTTCATCGATAACGGCTTGATCGCTGTCTATCAGTACCGGTACCGTACCCTTGGGCGAGGCTGTTAGCAGGGCGCTGGGCTTGTCTTTCAGGTCCACCTCCCTGAGTTCAACCGTGATGCCGGCTGCTGCTATCGCCATGCGCGCGCGAATCGCGTAGGGACATCGACGAAAGGAATACAAAATCGGGGCATGGTCCATCACAGACTACCCAGTAAAGGCTTGCCTGGCTGCTCCCGACGCTGTCCCCTAACGCGTTGGTATTCAGTGCTGCTAACGTGCCGCTTAACGGGGCTCTTCCAATAGATCGCCAAAGAAAATAGCATTGGCTAACAGCTTCTGTGTGCCCCACCAAAAGCCCCTAAAGGTCGCGCTATCAAGGGTTAATATGAGGGCGCCATCGCCTTTCGCGTCGACAAGGGTGCTTGCTGAATTTGCCGCAAGGGCTTGATTTTCAGCTGACATATAGCCTGATAATAACGGTTCCTCGGTATAACTGATCGGCGTCGAGTAGGGGTTATCAGAACGGGCCATAAACGCTGCATTTCGTCGAAAGACCGGCAGTAACGGCTCGGTATAGCCGTAGCCCAGCGGGTGGGTGATGTCGATGAGGCCCGCGAGGATGGCGCCACGGACTAGGCGAAAAGCGGCCTCATCACTTGCTTGTGCGAAGGACTTGCGTTCAGGCAGCAATGCTTCCAGCTCAGCGACATCGGGGTGCTCGCCACTGCGCTGCTTTTTCAGTTGCTGGCGGGTTTTTTCGATGACGGTTTCTCGCCAAAGCAACTCGGTCAACCCCACGGACCCTAGCCACTCTACGGTCTTATTGCCCTGTGCCCATACGATACCGCCGCTGCGCACGAAGCGGTCAATACTATCGGCCAGGCGGTCAGGGAGGGGATCGGTCAATAGTATGTGGCTGTAGTCGGCGAGAGGGGTATTGGCTAAGCGCGCGCTATCGACCATGGTCACGGGCATCTGCACGCGTCGATCCAAGAAGTGCCAAATCTCACCGGTGTCGTAGGCTGATGTCGTGTTACCGGTGACTAGCAGAACCTTAGGTAAACGTAACACCTGAAAATCGAGGCTGCCAAGATCGATACCGCGCGACGTAAGGCTGCTTGACACTGAATATACTGGCCTACCCCGCCGCGCGGCGCCATTGAGTAAACTCAGGGCTTGGGTCGGAATAGTCTGACCGAGTTCAGCCGATACCAACAAGCTACCGTAGCCGAAGTCGACGGCGCCATTATCAACGGTGTCGGCGGTGAAGGGGCTTTTGGCGACGCGCACGTTGGCCTCTGCTTCGAGCAAGTCATAGAGCAAAGCATGCACGGCTGAATCTCGCCAATCGATGAGATAGCCAATAGCCGATGCGCTCAGTGTGCTGCCCTGCGCTAGGAAGTCGTCGGGTAGTGGCGCGGTTTTCGCGTTGCGGACCGCTTGTCGGGTGTGGGTGACATTGAACGCCAGGGGCATGGTCCAAGTGGAGACGTCATAGAAAACATCTTCCTCGAATTCGAGCTGGCGATTCCATAGGGTCATTAAATAGGTTGACTGAGGTTGATTCAAAGAGATGGCAATGGCCTTCCCAGCTCGATAGAGGGTTCCCTCGGCGGTAACATCTTTGCTGAGTATGCGCACCTCGATACCGTGACCGCGTAACACGCGAATGAACTCTCGCAGGCGGGTTGGATCGCCTTCGGCTTGGGCCAGAAAGTCACCCTTTCCGTATTGACCCGGACTGCTGCTATAAAACGCACGCTGGTACGCCAGTAGTTCACCTTTGAGGCTAGCTGTTGCCGCGAGAGACGATAGCGATGCTCGGAATTGATTAGCAATGCTGTCCGCAAACGTCAGTCGACCATTGACACCGGCCTGTTGAGCACCCCGAGAAGAGGGCTGTTCAAATAAAATACCAACGCAGCCAAAAAGATCGGGATAAGTCGAGCCCTTACCCATAAAAAAATCATCGTAGCGCTCTTGAGTGAAGTACAAAATACCTTGTTCATCAAACGCTTTGGCATGAAATTGGCCAATCTTAGCGGTCAGTTCCTGATTGATTGCCGGGGTGAGAGGATTAGTTCGCTCGGGCTTTCCAGGCATAAAGAAGAAATGACTATTACTGCCCTGCTCATGGAAATCTAATTGCACGTTGGGCTTCCATGCATGAAATAACGCCAGACGGCCTTGGCTTTCTGGGTGCTGGTGGGGTAACCAGTCGCGATTGAGATCGAACCAATAGTAGTTAGTGCGGCCATTGGGTGTCGACTCCCGATGTTCGCGATCATTGGCATCTGGGCTGGGATTCAGTCCCCGAAGACTATTGCTCCAGTGGGCGAAGCGATCCAAGCCATCAGGATTGAGCATGGGGTTAAAGAGAATGACCACATTCTCTAACTGTGCTTCTAAAGCCTCATCTTGGGCGGCGGTGAGGTAATAGGCGACTAGGGGTGTGGCGTTGGTGCCACTGGGTTCGTTACCGTGAATGCTATACATCATATGCATAACGGCTGGCTGGTCATTGAGATCCACTGTCGCTGCGGGATCCACGATAAGCGAGCGACCGTCTTGAATAGCGCCTAGTTGGGCAATATTTGCCGCTGACGAGATGGCATAGCTCACTAATTCTCGGCCCCCGTAGGTGGTTCCATGGGAACCCAGTGCTACCATGCGCGGCGAGGACGCAGCGAGTGCGTCAAGGTAGCGGACAATCTCGTGGTGATACCAGTGCCGTTCGCCCACGCCAATCCCCACGACATCCTCCGGTCGAGGCAGACTAGTGTCGAGAACGGGTACCGTATTCAGCGCCTGAGCCAGTGTTAGCGACTCGCTCTTGGCCTGGCCCGACGCAGAGAATAGCAGGACAGTGAATACGCCGAGTAAAGCAAGTGTGGTTTTCATAGACAGACTCCCAAGCAGGTATGACCCATAATAACGCTATTAATCGGTGAACACTCGCTATCTTGTTTACGGCACCTTGATGTGCTGCGTGAGCATAGCAGCACAGTGTATAGACCCGGAGCTGCCTGCCTTTTATGATGACGTCTTTATTCAGTATTAGCGCAGGTATCATCGCGCGTTAAGGAGCAATCAGCCGTGCAGCGAGCCTTGATTTACGATGCCATTCGGACCCCCCGGGGTAAAGCCAAAGCCAATGGGGGTTTGGCTGCGCTATCCTCTTTCGAGTTACTCAAGACGTTGTACACGGCTATAGTCACACGCAATGGATTAGACCCACGGCTCGTTGGCGAAGTCATTTTGGGTTGTGTGACCCAGCACGGTGAACAGGCGGGAAACATCGCCAAGGCCTCGACTCTATACGCGGGTTGGCCCAGTGCGGTTTCCGGCCTCACCGTCACGCGCTTTTGCTCCTCAGGTTTGGATGCCATTAATATTGCCGCCCTCAAAGTGATGACGGGGCAGGAATCAGTAGCCGTGGCGGGGGGCGTGGAGATGATGTCAAGGGTTCCGATGCTCAGTGATAAGGCGGCGATATTTCTTGATCCTGAGGTGGCGCTAGCGGCTCGGATTTTACTGATGGGCAGCGGCGCGGACTTAATTGCTTCTTTGTACGACGCGTCTCGGGAAGCGGTAGATCGCATCGCTTTGCAGAGTCATCAACGGGCTGCGCTAGCGCGCGATGAAGGCTATTTTTCAAGCATTGTTGCTATCGATAATCCCGTTACCGGATTACGCATTGCCCAAGATGAGTGCATCCGTTCACAGACCACCATGGCGTCCTTGGCGCGATTACCAGCGAGTTTTACGGCCATTGGCGAGGCGGGTGCGGATGCTTTGCAGTGTCAGGGTTATCCAGCCCTAAAGACTATTGACCATGTTCATACGGCAGGTAATTCACCCGCTATGGCTGACGGCGCGGCACTGCTGCTCATAGGCAATGAAGAGCTTGCCCGGCACCTTGACAGCCCTCCGCGAGGGATCATTAAGGCGATGGTGAATGCCTGTGATGACCCGCTACTGGTGCTGTCGGGTTGCGTCAGCGCGACGGAGAAGTTGCTGACCTCGCAGGGGCTTACTGTCGACGATATTGACCTCTTTGAGGTACACGAGGCCTTTGCGGCCACCATGATTAAATGCCAGGCGGATCTGGGTATCGCCTCGGAAAAGCTCAACGTTAATGGTGGTGTTATCGCCCTCGGACATCCGCTGGGTGCAACCGGGGCGATGATGATGGGTACGCTATTAGATGAGCTAGAGCGGCGTAATCAGCGACTCGGTGTAGTAGCCACTAGCGGTGCTGCAGGGTCGGGTACCGCCATATTGATAGAGCGACTTTGAGGGCTGGGCGATCAAGCACAGCACTGCAAATAGGCATCCTGATCAGAGTAAGGCCATTGCCATCATCACCAGGATGACCAAAGACACCATCCATACCACGGTGCGGACAAACGGCGTTCCCGCTATGTACACGGCAGCGTACACTGCTCGACTGGCGAGCCAATAAAGGCCGAGATCAGCCAAGTCGACCCCATCCAGTTTGGCTAGCAGCATCAGTCCCAAGAAGGCCGGTAGACTTTCCAAATAGTTCGCTGACGCCCGCTTCGCACGCAGTGCTAACACACCAAGGTCAAGGGCATCGTCTCTCGCTCCAAGCAGCCATTGGCTATGCTTTAAGCTAAACGATAACGGTAATACCGATACGTGAACGAACAGTAGTGCGAGAGACGCGATAATCAGGGTGTTCATGGCGGTGACTCCTCATTTTTGTCATCAGTATCACCCTAAACGGCAAGTGGTGTGCAATGCAATAGTTATTCTGCCGTGCCGCTGCCCGCGACGGGGCGCTCAAGGAGGGCCGCCGGTGAATGCCAACCCCTGCGCCTATTGGTACTTTTTATTGCCTAAACTCAGGCTCCGTCCTGTATAACGACTCTATGAAAATTCCAAAACGCATAGCTCCATTGGTTGAAGACGGCGTTGTCGACGAAGTGCTGCGCCAGTTAATGAGTGGCAAAGAGGCCACGGTCTATGTTGTTCGCTGTGGAGACAGTATTCGCTGCGCCAAAGTGTATAAAGACGCGGCAAAGCGAAGCTTCAAGCAGGCAGTGGAGTATCAAGAGGGTCGCAAGGGACGCAATAGCCGACGCCAGCGGGCCATGGAAAAAGGGTCCAAGTACGGGCGCAAGCAACAAGAGGAAGCGTGGCATAACGCCGAGGTTGACGCGTTGTATACCCTTGAGCGAGCCGGGGTTCGGGTGCCGGAACCTTTTGGTTGCTTCGACGGGGTGTTACTCATGGAGCTGGTGACCACCGAGGGTGGTGAGGTGGCACCGCGGCTCAATGACGTTGTTCTCACCCGGGAGCAGGCGCTGGAGGATCACGCGCTCATGATGACTTACGTCGTCAAAATGCTCTGCGCGGGACTGGTTCACGGGGATTTATCGGAATTTAACGTGTTGGTCGATGATTATGGCCCGGTGATTATCGATTTACCCCAGGCGGTAAATGCGGCAGCCAATAACCATGCAAAAGCAATGCTGGAGCGGGATGTCAACAATATGACTGCCTACTACGGCTTGTCGGCGCCTGAGCTGTTAGGGTCCCAATACGCCAAAGAAATGTGGGCTCTTTATGAAGAGGGCGAGCTCCACCCAGAAGCGCAGTTAACCGGTGTGTTCGACGATGACGGGGACAGCGCTGATGTCGATGCCGTGTTGCAGGAAATTCAAGCGGCGATGGAGGAGGAGGAAAATCGGCTGGCGCGCATTCGCCAAGCCGATGCGTCGGACGACTAGCGTTACTGCTCAATCCCGACGTAGTTCTGACCGTAGCTGAAGGACACGATCCGACTCAATGCCGACAGGGAGCGTCCTGACTGCTGCTGGAGTTCGTTAAAAAAATGTTGCGCGGCGAGCAGCGATTTTTTGCTGGCTATGCCACCCTCGATCACGCCCCGATTGCGCAGAAAGCCTTCCACGTCCTGGGTTAGTAGGAACGTATCGACCCCTAAAGTGCGCAGCGCGTAGGGTCCGGTATTACCCCCTAGGCGGCTCCCGTGTTTTTTTAGGTACTGCCACAGCGCCACGATATCGTCGGTCGGCCAGTCGGCGACAAACTGGCCAAAACCTTTGTTTTCACGACGCTCAGCGTCGGCGATCATCATGGCGTTGTGACGCACGGTAGTGACTTTATTCAGATTGCGGATGATGCCGGGATCTTTGGCTTTTCGCTCGAGCATATCGTCTGGCATCATGAGCAGTCGCTGAACATCAAAACCCCAGAAACTTTCTTCAAAGTTATCCCATTTCTGATTGACCACCCGCCATACAAATCCCGACTGAAATACCTTGCGCGTGAACTCAGCCAAAAATCGATCACTGGGTAGGGCGGCTATGTTGCTTCGACTCAAGGGTTGAGGCAGCAGCCCGTCGACGGCGGCCGGGCCGCCCTTGCGTTCGCAGGCCAACTCATAAATGACGTCATAACGGAGGGGGCTCATTACCGGGGTGCTCCTTAGGTAGTACTTTCGCCCAGCGTCGGATGGTCGTGCTGGCAAACAGGTGGGCTAATCTATAGGGGTCGGCTGCACAAAAAGCCTCAGCTTCAGACAGGGTATCAAATTCCATGATGAGCATAGAGCCAGTCATAGTGCCCTCGGCACTCAGAAAGGGACCCGCTGCAATGAGGTGATCCAAAAAGCCCCGCACATACGTCAAATGCGCCTCGCGATGGGCGAGTCTGATAGCGAGATGTTCGGGTTTATCGACACAATCAATCACGAACAGCATAGAAGTGGTCCTCAACGCCAAAGGACCATTATGCCTCAGTAAACCCGAGATCAAATGTATACCCGTTATCGAGGTAGCGTTTACTTGCGTGCAGCAGTACGCCTGTGACTCGGGTCTTCGTGGTCAGTAGTCATCGCTGATCGGTTAGCGCGCCGCGCAGTCCACATAACAGCTATCGCTGATACTCCGATTAGGCAACGAGATCTCGGCGGTCTTATGTTATCGTTCATTCACTATTTGTAGCGTGGCCAACGTCGCCCGGCAGGAAAAATGGCTGTGACTTCATTAATCCAACGTGACACGTTAACGCTGCCAAATGCTGTCATTGTTTACGACAGTCGAACCCTGAGCACCCCGTCTAGCGAGTTATTTCAAGCGGATTATTGGGGTGATCGAGCGGTCGAGCATCACGAGGGGCGTGGTGCCGTCTGGTTTTTGACCCATGGCGAGTCGGAATGGGTGCTAAAAACCTACCGGCGTGGTGGGCAAGTCGCCCGTTGGTTGGCCGATCAGTATCTGTTTTTCAGCTATGCTAGCACCCGCATGATCCGAGAATTTGATCTGTTGCATCGCATGGTCAACGCGGGACTACCGGTACCACGACCTGTGGCGGCCTGTGTCACCCGATTGAATGGCTGCTTGTACCGAGGCCATCTCATCTCCACCCGGCTGAGTGGCACGCAGTCGCTGTCGGTAAAGCTGTCACAGGGTAGCCTAACATCGGCAGTGTGGAAGCGCGTTGGCGAGACCATTGCACGCTTTCATAGCGAGGGCGTTTTTCACCACGATTTAAACGCCAGCAATATCCTTATTGGCGATGCAGATGTGTACGTTATCGACTTTGATAAGTGCCGATTTTTAGCCCGCGGTCATGGGTACCGCTGGCAGGCGGCGAATGTCGCCCGTCTAAAACGGTCCCTTGAACGCGTTGCCGAGCCCGGCACCATGACTGGTGATGATTGGCAGACCTTTTGTCAGGGGTATCACCACACCCTTGAAGGCAGCTAAGCGCTACGGAAAGCCCTTGGCAGGGGCCGGCGCCCGCTCCGCTAACCGCGCGCGTATGTGCTCGACATAGATATTACTCATATTGGGTAGAGCGTCGAAGGCGTGCTGCGCCGCGACTTCGAGTGCATGACGACCCTGAGCATCGTCGGTCAACTGCCGCCAGATCGAGGGAAATTCTTCAAGAGTGTCGGCTTGCTTAATGGCGCCATGCTCGCGCAAGTAGCGGACTTGCGTGTCAAAGTTGGCGGTATCAGCGCCGGTAATGATGGCCTTACCTAACCGTGCCGGTTCCATGACGTTGTGGCCACCGACGCCAAACAACGAGCCCCCCACAAAGACAAACGTGGCATGCGCACAGAACACGTCGACTTCACCCACGGTGTCGGCGAGGTAAATCTCGGTGTCCGCGCTGGGATCAGGGCAATCGGTCCGTTTACAACACCGTAGCCCCTCGGCAGTTAGTTCCCTCAGAATGCCCTCAGCCCTTGCCGGATGTCGGGGGATGATTACCAGCACATCTTTTTTCCCCGCAGCACGCCATGCGCTGACGACTGCACGTTCTTCCCCTTCATGGGTGGAAATGGCGAGGCAATAGGGGCGGGCCAGTGGCGATGCCGTGACCCCCAAGACCCCTTTACCGGCTAATTTACTATCGCCGACACAGCTAAGACGTGCCGGGGAATAGCCTAGCTCAACGAAGCGGGCATAATCGACGGCTTCTCTAGCCCAAATGGTGTCAACGCCCGCTAGGGCCCGAGCATAAAGCGCTTTGGCAAATCCCGGTGCCCTCATGGTTTTGTCGCTGAGACGGCCATTGATGAGCGCGATGGGTATTTGTTGTATGGCGCATTCGTGGAAAAGGCGGGGCCAGATCTCCGTTTCAATCACATAGAGTTGCTGGGGTTGAAAGGTCGTTAAAAAGCGCCGAATGCCGTGAATAAAGTCGAGGGGAAAGTAGCGAAGGGTGACCGAGGAACCGAGGCGTGCTTCGGCCAGTCGCATGGCCTCGGGGGTGGTGCAGGTGAGCAATACCCCTTCAGATTGGAACTGTGTAATCAGCGGTAAAGCAATGTTCACCTCACCAAGGGACGCCGCATGAAACCACAGGCCAATCTTATGCTGGACTTTGTCTGTCCCTCGGGGGATCAGCCCGAAACGCTCTTTGACATAGCGCACACCCCCTTTGCGCCGGTACGCTTCCAGTAGCGTCAGCAACAGGATAGCTGGCGTGAGAAGCGCAAGACAGATGCTGTAGAGGGTGAGGTTCATAAATAGCCGTTAGCCGGTGTCAGCGTGGACCCTCAAAATAAACCGGTTATCTGTCCGTTGACAACGTCAATATTTTCGCTCGCCGGGGTTTTCGGTAGGCCGGGCATCGTCATAATGTCGCCGCAGACGGCTACGACAAAGCCGGCGCCGACCGCTAAACGAACCTCTCTAATCTCCATCACATGGTCAGAGGGCGCCCCCAATAGCTGAGGGTCGGTTGAAAACGAGTATTGGGTTTTAGCAATACAGACGGGCAGGTGACCGTAACCTTCATCGCCCAGCTCTTTCAGCCGATTCCTAATCTTGCTACTCCCGGTTATCTCGGAGGCTCCGTAAATAGTGGTGGCAACCCGCCCAATTTTGTCCCACAAAGACGCTGTCGTGGGGTAAACGAAAGCGCTGTGCTCTGTGTGTGCTGGGCGTTGATCCTGCTCGCAGAGCTCACTGACCAGCTGCGCCAATTCCTCGGCGCCGGCTCCACCCTCGGCGAAGTGGTTGGCGAGAACAATGGTTACACCGAGAGATCGCACATGCTCCATGAGTCGCTCAAGCTCAGCTGGCGTGTCGGATTCGAAGCGATTAATGGAGACTACGACCGGCACCCCGTAGTGATCGCGAATATTGACAATGTGACGCTCAAGATTGGCCATACCTTGCGCGAGAGCATCGAGATTTTCCTCTTTTAAATCGGCGACTTTGACGCCGCCGTGGAATTTAAGCGCGCGAATAGTCGCCACTAGCACCGCCGCTGACGGGTGAATGCCCGCGCTGCGACATTTAATGTCGATAAACTTTTCTGCGCCTAAATCGGCCCCAAAGCCCGCTTCGGTAATCACATAGTCAGTGAGACGCAGCGCTGATTGAGTAGCAATAACGCTGTTACAGCCGTGGGCAATATTGGCGAAGGGACCGCCGTGAATAAAGGCGGGGGTGCCCTCCAGGGTTTGCACCAAATTGGGCGCCAAGGCGTCTTTCAACACGGCTGCCAGCGCACCTTGGGCGTTGAGATCACGGGCGCAAATGGGCTGTTTCTCCCGGGTATAGGCCACCACAATCTGCCCAATACGCTGCTTTAGATCATCAAGATCAGTGGCCAGGCAGAAGATCGCCATAATTTCTGAAGCCACCACAATGTCAAAGCCATCTTGACGGGGAAAGCCATTGCCGACCCCGCCCTGAGCAATAGTAATATCCCGAAGAGCTCGATCATTCATATCCAAGACGCGCTTCCAGCTGACGCGACGCACATCAATGCCGAGCGCATTACCATGATGGATATGATTATCAACCAGAGCGGAGAGTAGGTTGTTGGCGACACCAATCGCATGTAAATCGCCGGTAAAGTGCAAGTTAATATCTTCCATGGGAATGACTTGCGCATAGCCGCCCCCGGCCGCTCCCCCTTTCATGCCAAATACCGGGCCCAACGAAGGCTCCCTCAGACAAATCATGGCGTCTTTGCCAAGACGGCGCATAGCGTCACCCAAACCCACGGTGGTGGTGGTCTTACCTTCCCCGGCGGGGGTTGGGCTAATGGCCGTGACCAGCACCATCCGTGCACTGTCACGCATGGGCAGCGCCTTGAGCCAATTCAAATTGACTTTAGCTTTGGTGCGCCCGTATGGCTCAAGGGCGTGTTCGGGTATCGATAAAGTGGCGGCGATCTCGGTCACTGGGCGTGGTGTGGCTGCTTGTGCAATGTCAATATCGGAGCGCATGGAGATTCCTTGTCGTTAATGCTACGGGTGGGCTTTTCAGTGGTTTGTCGGTGTCATGTTTGCGTCCGTTCGCCGTAGCGGACAGAACACTGCTACTGTCTCTTTAATTCGCCGCCGCCGTCGTCCGGCGACGGCGCCGTGTTGATGCTGAACTCACTGGGGTTTTAGCCGCCGGAGGCGCGATGGCTGTAAACAGTTCTGGGAATGGATCGGTTTTATGGGGAAAAGCCATAGCCTCAATAAAGTGTTCTTGAAAACGCGGTTCCACCGCGGTTTCTATGCGCTCGGCCCACTGCACCAAGTGCTCGATTTCAACCCGGGCGTCCTGATTTAACAGGGCTATGCGCGCGCCCATTGCCGCGGCATTGCCCGCGGAAGAGACGTTGGTCACCAGGCAGTCAGGAATCAGCCCCAGCACCATGGCATGGGTGACGCTGATATGGCTACCAAAAGCGCCGGCTAATCGTATTCGGTCGACCGTCGCTACACCCATTTTATCCATCAGTAACTTAACGCCCGCATACAGGGCCGCCTTGGCGAGCTGTATCTGGCGGATATCCGTTTGTGTAATCACAATATCAGATTCGCTGTCGTTGGCTGCGAAATACAGGACGTAGGACCAGGTACGGCCCTCTTTGCGCAGTCGCGGAACCCGGTCAACTAAGCCGCCATCGACCACCCCATCGGGTGACACTAGGCCAGCGAGAAACATCTCAGCGACTACTTCAATAATACCCGAGCCGCAGATACCGGTGACCGGCGTTTTTGCAATGACCTCGGCGAACTCCGCCTCGTCTGACCAACAGTCTGCGCCGATAATTTTTATTTTTGGTTCGAAGGAATCTCGATCAATAACAACCCGTTCAATCGCGCCGACGGTCGCGCGCTGACCGCAGCTAATTTGTGCACCTTCAAAGGCCGGTCCGGTGGGGCTCGAGCAGACTAACAGGCGATTCTTATTCCCCAAGACAATTTCAGCGTTGGTGCCCACATCGACGATGAGGGTCATAGCGTCACTGTGGTGCGGCCCCTCGGCAAGAATCACGCCGGCTGCGTCGGCGCCGACATGACCGGCAATGCAGGGGAGGACGTAGACCCGACCCTCTGGGTGAATCATGAGGTTGATATCCTGTGCACGAATATCCAGACTGTCCCTGAGGGTCAGCGCAAATGGCGCCCCACCCAAGTTAATGGGATTAATACCGAGCACCAGATGGTGCATGATGGGGTTGGCGACCAACGTTACTTCAAGCACCTGGCTAACGTCGCCCTCTACCTGACCACAGAGGTCGACAAATAAGTCGTTGATTGACTCACGTATTACCTGAGTCATTTTTTCGGCGCCATCAGGATGCATCATGATGTAGGAGACCCGACTCATCAGATCTTCACCAAAGGGTATTTGGGGGTTCATGACGCCCGCGGTGGCGAGTACTTCGCCCGTGGTTAAATCGCAAAGATGCGCAGCGACAGTGGTCGAGCCGACATCGATAGCAATGCCTCGGGGCCGATCAAATAGGCCGGCCCATACGCCAATAATGTTCTGTCCTTGGTGTACGGCGACAGTCACGCCCCTATCACCGCCGCTCAGGGCCTGCTGTACCGAAGACAGTAATGAGGGACGCAATGACAGGTCAGTGAGCTGCCACTCCCGCTTGAGCGCTTCCAGTAACAGTTGGTTTTCGCTGTGTCCGTCGTCCAGCGTCGGTTCGTCAACCTGTACGTAGTAGAGGCGGGTAACGGTATTTAGGTGGATATCGCGAAGCTCAGCGTCCTTGCGGATGACCTGACGGTGCATTTGACTGCTGGGGGGGACATCAATCACCACATCCCCCAACAACTGGGTATGACAGCTCAGTCGACGGCCATCGATGAGCGGTTGTTTGCGCTCACCGAAGGCGACTTCGGTGGCACTAAACGGCGTCAAATGCGCTTCGCTTGACTCGATCTTGTGCTTAGCAAAGCTCCCGGTCATGCACCGTACCTGACAGCGGCCACACAGGCCCCGGCCACCGCACACCGAATCAATATCGACCCCTAAGCTGCGTGCCGCGGTGAGTAGGGCTGTTCCTTTGGGGAAATTGCCCCGTCTGCCCGCGGGCATAAAGACGACCTTGACGTTCTCTCCCACGGCTCAGGCGCCTCTGCGGCGTCCGGCACGGCCGCCGCGGCCGCCTCTCCCAGTACCCTCGGCTGCCGGGTCGCGATACGCTCGAATCCACTTCGCGCAGTCGGGATCATGGCCCATCATGACATCACCGCCACGAATAGCGGCCATGACCTCTGGGTGCAAAGGGCTGGTGATGGCTGACGTCATACCTGCGCCCATGGCCATGGTTAAAAACGCCCCGTTAATACCGTTACGATTGGGCAGGCCAAAGCTGACATTAGAGGCCCCGCAGGTGGTATTGACCTTGAGCTCCTCCCGGAGCTTTCTGACCAGATGCATGACTTGTAGGCCGGCGGTATTTATGGCGCCTATGGGCATGACTAGCGGGTCAACCACAATATCGCTGTACGGAATGCCATAGTCCGCCGCCCGCTCAACGATTTTTTTCGCTACCGCGAAGCGTTCATTAGGGTCCTCTGAAATACCGGTTTCATCGTTAGAAATGGCCACCACCGCTGCACCGTATTTAGCCACTAGGGGTAGAACACGCTCGAGGACCTCATCTTCACCGGTCACCGAATTCACCAAGGCCTTGCCCTGATATACACTCAGGCCCGCTTCTAAAGCCTCGACAATGGAAGAATCAATACTTAGCGGCACATCGGTAATGGACTGCACTAGGCGAATGGCCTCAGCGAGAATGCGCGGTTCATCGGCGAGGGGAATACCCGCGTTGACGTCGAGCATTTGGGCGCCGGCAGCGACTTGTGCAAGGGCGTCGGCTTCAACCCGGCTGTAATCGCCGTTTTTCATCTCCTCGGCCAAGATTTTACGGCCGGTCGGATTAATCCGCTCGCCAATAATGACAAAGGGTTGATCAAAGCCGATGTGGACTTCCCGGCTGGCGGAACTGATGGTCGTCGTAGTCATGACCGACTCCTGTTATTGGTGTTTGGGTGTCCAGGGTTTTCTGCCACCCAAAACATTGGATTTCTCGACCATTTCGCTGATTCGGTGTTCCTGCCTATAGGCCATGATGTGGACTCCGCTGACACCAGGAATCTCACGAATCTGTTGCATGAATTCAATGCACATGTTGACGCCTTCTTGCTTTTGATCCCTCGCTCCAGCAAGGCGTTTAATCACCGCATCGGGTATGTGTACCCCGGCGACATTGTTACGAATCCACTCGCCGGATTTGGCGGAGGCCAGAGGGCCGACGCCCGGCAAAATAAAGACTTTTTCATCCAGACCTCTATCGCGGACTTCACGCATAAACGTGTTGAGGCGATCAATGTCGAAGCAGTATTGGGTTTGCACAAACTGCGCACCGGCGGCAACTTTTTTCGCCAGTCTCAGCGGACGATAGTCCAATGGCGGCGCAAAAGGATTGGCGGCGGCCCCCAAAAATACACGTGGCGGTGATGTTAGCGGGCGACCGCTCAAAAACTGCGCCTCATCCCGAAGCTGTCGAAGCATAGCTAAGGACGAAATACTGTCCATATCAAAGACGGGTTTGGCCTCTGGATGATCGCCCGACTGCACTCCGTCACCACTTAAGCACAGTATGTTGGCGACGCCCATCGCTGAAGCCCCTAAGGCGTCCCCTTGCAAGGCAATCCGATTTCGGTCGCGACACGACATTTGCAGAATCATAGAGTGGCCGAGGCGGGTGAGTAGGGAGCAGATACCCATGCTCGACATATGGCAGTTGGCCCCTGATCCATCGGTCGCATTTATAGCATCAACGTAGCCTTCAAATACGGCTGCACGCGTATAAACATCTGCCGGGTCGGCTGAGTCGGGAGGGGCTATTTCTGCAGTCACGGCAAACTGACCTGCACGCAAAATGCGTTCAAAGCGGCCGGTCGAGGTATGCCCGGGTAATTGCGGCAGCACTTCCCCTGGAGGGGGCTCGTCATCAAACTTCATGACAGCTCTCCCAGTCGCTCACGCACCGCTCGCAGCCAGGCGCTGTGACCCTTGAGTCGGGCGTCAACCGGAGGTTGAATCACCTGAATAGTCGTCTCTGGGGTGCCAATGTTTTTGCTGCCCTCCCATGCCTTTACCCAGACGCAAGTCATGTCAGGCTTTACTTCACAGCCCCCGTCTTGGCGTACGCCACCGCAGGGGCCGTTGCGTAGGGTTTTCGGGCAGTTCATGGGGCACGACAGACCGGTTGAGCCAAGGGTGCACTGGCCGCAGGATTGAGAGTCGAAGAGAAAGCCTTTAATCAGCCCCTCAACCCAGGCAAAGCCCCTATCGAGTCGCTGCCAGCCGATGCGCCTTAGCAGTGGGCTAATGAGCACGAGCAGCCCCTCCATGCCCTCATAGACCACGTGCAGCCATTTCGCCTGGCGGATCGACCAATTACGCACCGACTTCATACTGCCCTATCCTTAAAGCCTTTTTGAGCAACCAGCTGAGTGATGTCTTCATCGGAATATTGCTGCTCTACTTCCTGTGCCAGTCGCTCTGCGAGGGTTTGTACATCATCATCACCACTGATGCTGGTGGTGATGCGTCGCCATTCATCGAGATAGGCGTCACTGCCGCCTTTGCCCGCGCGCATGGCCGCGCGGTCGATAGCCGCTTGGAAGCGATGACTCAACAACACCTTTCCACGCTCCCGTCCGCGCTTGACCAGGACTTGTGCGGGAATGTCCCGCCATAGGACGTCAATGCGCTGCACAGCTGGCCTCATCACGACGCTGTAGCTTGAGCACCTGATGCTCTAGGGAGGTGCCTAGGGCGCCCATACCGGTGGTAATGGTGTCAAAGCGCAAATCCAAAAAGTCTGCCGCCCGCTGCGCGGCGCTAAGCAAGGCTGGATTGTCACGTTGGGCAAGGTAGAGCACCCGAGTGTAGTGGCCAAAAAATGTATCCCGTAATTGGGGATGGCTATCGAGCTTGAGTCCGCGGATAACCAATCGATCAAAATGCCGCGCAAGAAAGTCGGTCAGATAAAAGGTCCCCGGTTCGGTGTCTGCCAAATTATTAAAAACCGATTCCGTGGCGTAAAACGCATAGCAGTGAGCGCCCGGTAAACGCTCTAGATTCCAGTGAGCGAGGACTTTATCGATATGGCCACCGGTGCCGCAGTCGCCGTAGCCGATAAAAATTTGGTCATAATGAGGGTGGTGTTTGGCAATAAGATCGTGGAGCCGCTGCGGGATGGCGTCGGGGGTATTGTGCAGCTCGGCGTCCAGGCAGACGAGCTCCAGACTGTGCCAGTGGTTAATGTCGCGCAACCACATGATTTCCTTGGCAAGTGCACCGCAGGCGATGACCAGTAATTTGCCTGGGGTACGCTCAGCCATCAGGTAACCGCTGCTGCGCGGCGTTCGCCCACCAGCCGCAAGGCGGTAGTGGCGGCGTCTGCGGCGTCACGGCAATAGGCGTCAGCGCCCACTGCCTGACCAAATTCTTCGTTAAGAGGGGCTCCACCGACCATGACAATATAGTCATCCCTGAGGCCCTGCTCTTTGAGTGCATCAATGACCACCTTCATGTAAGGCATCGTGGTGGTGAGCAGGGCAGACATACCAAGAATATCCGGTTTGTGACGCTCGAGCGCGGCGAGGTAATCTTCAACGGCGTTGTTGATGCCAATATCGAAGACGTCAAAACCCGCGCCTTCAAGCATCATAGCGACCAAGTTTTTACCAATATCGTGAATATCACCTTTGACCGTGCCAATGACCATGGTCCCGATGGGTTTGGCGCCCGTTTCCGCCAGTAGTGGACGCAGTATTGCCATTCCGCCTTTCATGGCATTGGCGGCTAATAGCACCTCGGGGACAAACAAAATACCGTCGCGAAAGTCGATGCCGACCACGGTCATTGCGTCGACCAGCGCCGTACCCAAGACCCGCTCCGGGGACCAACCGCGATCAAGAAGAAGTTGTGTGCCCTCTTCAATTTCTTCGGTCAGCCCATCGTAAAGGTCGTCATGCATCTGCAATACGAGATCGTCATCGGCTAATTCGGCGAGGATAATGTCTTCGTCATCTGACATTGGCGTTACTCCGGTAGAGACATGCAGTAGAGGTGGTCAGTAGTCGCGGTCAGCGAAGGAGGCCTTTTGCTCAGCCATAAAGGCCTGTAAGGATTCATCAATAGCGGGATCGAGTTCAGGGGCTTCATAGTCGGCAAGCATTTTCTTCCATAGCACGTTGGCCCGCTGCGCGGTATCGAGACCACCTTCCATGGACCACTGCTCGTAGCTGTTGTTATCTGCCACGGTTGAGCGGTAAAACGCGGTTTCAAAATTGCTGAGGGTATGGGCGGATCCCAAGAAATGCTTACCCGGGCCCACTTCATGGAAGGCCTCCATCGCTTGGGCGTTGTCGGACAGATCCAATCCCCCTAACAGCACCCCAATCATGCTCGCTTGGTCGCAATCCATAATGAACTTTTCATATCCCATGGCCAGCCCACCCTCCAACCAACCCGCCGTGTGAAGCATAAAGTTAACCCCCGCCAAGCTGGCGGTTTGTAGGGTATTGGCGGCTTCATAAGCGGCCTGTGCATCGGGCAATTTAGAGGCACATAGCCCGCCGCCGCTGCGAAAGGGAACGCCTAAACGTCGGGCCAGCGCGGCTGCTGCGTAGATCACCATGCTGGGCTCGGGGGTGCCGAAGGTCGGTGCACCGGTGGCCATTGAGACCGCCGCTGCGAAAGTGCCAAAAATGACTGGAGCGCCTGGGCGAATGAGCTGGGTGAGCGCAATGCCAGCCATAGCTTCAGCGAGAATTTGCGTCACTGTGCCGGTGACAGTGACGGGTGACATGGCGCCCGCCAGAATAAAGGGCGACACCACGGTGGCCTGATTGTTGCGTGCATAGACCTTCAGGGAGCCCAGCATCGTCCCATCAAATACTAGCGGCGAATTGACGTTGATGAGACTGGTGAGTACGCAGTGTTCATCGACAAACGCATCACCAAAGACAAGCTTGGCCATATCGACACTGTCTTGGGCGCGGCGGTAGTGGGTCACCGAACCCATGAGCGGTTTGTCACTGTATTTGAAGTGGCTGTATACCATGTCGTAGTGCCGCTTATTGACCGGCAAATCGACAGGTTCACAAATGGTTCCCCCTGAGTGATGGAGCCCCGGCGCCATGTAAGCGAGTTTCACAAAATTGTTAAAATCGTCAATGGTGGCGTATCGGCGACCCTGATCAATGTCGTGCACAAAAGGCGAGCCGTAGGCGGGCACCAATACCGTGCGGTCGCCACCAATGGTGACGCTGCGGGCGGGGTTGCGGGCGTGTTGAACGTATTCTCTGGGTGCGCTTGCCTGGATGATGGAGCGGCACAGCCCCGGGGCAAACCGGACTCGGGTGCCATCGACGTCGGCGCCCGCCTGGCGAAACAGATCAAGCACCTCTGGATCGTCGAGAAAATCAATGCCGATCTCCGCCAGTAATTTGTCGGCGTTGTGCTCAATGAGTGACAGTCCTTCCTCACTCACTATTTCAACATAGGGAATCTTACGTTCAATGAACGGCTTGACAGCGACCACCGCGTGGCTGCGTGCCTCACGTCGACCCGCCCGGCCACCGCCACCTTTTCGTCTCGCTGCCCGCTCACTCATTGTTCGCATCCTTTTTGGCTTGGACTCACGTTTACGGGATGCCTACGATCTCCGAAAAACAGCGCTGATTTTTGCGGAGTGTATAGGCGTTTTTCCACTTTGGGCATCCTTTTTTTATGTTTTTTTTCAACTTAAATGAGCGGCCGATGGGTCACCCAGTGAATTGGCATTTAGTGGGGGGGTATTGGTTGCTTGTGTGGTTGGGGGCAACCGTTGATTGTTTGACAAGAGCGCGCGCTTGGTGGGCGCTATCCGCACCGGTTTGGTTGCGTGATTACTCGCTCGATGGCTCGGTGTTTCACGGGTCGATCGTCGCGCGCTAGCCATGGCCGGGCGCTAGGATAATGGGGCTTAACGACAAGTGCTTAACAGCCGACAGTCGTTTCCTCGGCGGTTAACCGCCGCCCACAGTCGGCGCAACCGTTGAGTAGTCATCTAAGGAGGGCTTGCCGACCATATTGGTGTAAAACGGTGGCGTGAGTGAATCGAGGACATTCGTGCCAGCCGGATAATCCACGCTCTCTGCCTGCCAAAACCCCGTGACGTTCAAGTCAATATCGGCGATATCTGTGCACGGCGAACCGGCAACCACGCGCTGTGAAATCCATGCATGGGTCGCAGTAACGGTGCAAGCAGTCGAGGTTTGGCGGAGGAGCCTGCCCTTAACCCCGCTATTAACGGCAGGATCACCTGCACCGATAGCATAGGTGATATCTTGCAGGGCGTTGAGATAACCCACTGACCCAGTTTCGACCACGCCATCGATACCAATATTGTAGAGCTCGACGCTGGGGCCAGCGATACAGGGATCGGTAGTGCAGCTCGCGTTGGAATAAAAGATTGGTTGTCGCGAGGTAAAGCGATCGTCGCGAACGCCTATGAGCGCTCGGAAGTTGAGCTCGTTGCCGCTTCCATCCACTCGAGCACCATAATCGACAAAGGTGACAATAGGTGTCTCATGGACATCAAACGCGGCTACTTTACCCAGAATGACCGGACTAACCGAGCTGTCAAAGACATAAAAATCTTGGCCTTGTTGACTCAATGTTTGCTTAAACAGCGCATCCCTCACGGCGATGAGACCAACAAAAAGGCCAATACCTAAAATAGTCATGATGAGCACAGCTTCAATAGTCAGTATGAATCCAGACTGACGGGGAAGCGGTTGACGCCTGTTCTTAATCATCTTGAGGCACCTAGTTGGCCGCCGACACGCTGCCGCTGTTGGTGGCGGCGTTGTTATTGGATAAGCCAAGGCCCTCGGAGGCTCCGGCTTCGAAAAATTCCAAGGACTGACCGGTAAATGCGGCACCATTGCCTCTGTCGGGATCGTTAAAGTAATGGGCTGTGATAGAGCTCTCAATGGCGTTGGCAGTGTCGATCAACTCGGCATTGATAGCGTCCCGCAGCGTAATCCAGCCCACTAGAAGGCCCAAAACAAGCACACTGACAAAGAGTATGAACTCTGAATTGAGGATAAAACCTGTTTGCTTTGTTGCGGGTCGTAACATGTTGATTCCTCCCTTCATGCGCTTGTCTGTCACCGATAATATAAACTAAAACCCACTGCTTTATTAGGCTGAGCGTGACATTGTGCGTGTCAGACAGCGGTTCCCACGATGATCTTTATGGCCGTTTCATTCAACGCCTTGAGCAGGGTTGGCTTGGAAGCCGTCGGGATGGATGGGCTGGGTTACCGTGAAAGGCGGCGCGAGTGAATCAAGAATATTTGGGTTGCCGCCCACGGATTCAGCCTGAATAAAAGTGCCTGCTGTAGGTTGGAAGAACGTCTGAGCAATTTGCTGGCAATCCCCATTAGAGCTACTTGGATCAGAGCCATCGGGGCAGCACCAGCCGCTCGCGTTATTGCCCGGAGCAAAATAGCCTGAGGGGCAAGCGCAGTTCCCAGAGTCGTCTACACATGAGTCACTGCATAGCAGATTCCCCGACGGGCCCTGAACCGTTTGACCCTGCACACAGCAGGTGTTGCTCCCTATATTACCTCCGCAGCGTAAAGTAGTTTGTGTGGTGTCCGCGGGCGTTGCAATCAGCTCTGTATAACAGGGGGTGCTCGCGCTAACGCGCTGAGATTGCCAAAAAGATAGGTAGGTATCAGTGTTGTCATTAATAGTCACGGTGCAAGCCTGAGCCGTCTGTCGGTACAACTGTCCCGGCAGCCCCCCCGAGGAGCTACCAATCGCATAGTTGTACTGGGTGCCTGCGCCGCCTCCTGCCTGGGTGGCTAGTTGATAACTCACCCCTCCAGTTCCGCTAATCTGGTCAATGCCCTCGCTATTGATCGACGTATCCCCAGAGGTTTCGGTACTGGGCACAAAGAGGCACGCTTGCCCTGTGCAGTTAGTGCTGTCGGGATAATAGACCCGCTCGCGGCTGGTGAAACGATCATCGCGGACGCCAATAAGAACCCGGTAGTTTGCTAAATTGCCGCTGCTACCCGTGACATCGTAATCGACAAAGGGTACCAGCGGCGTTTCGTGCTCATCAAAACTGACTGCCTTGCCAAGCACTTGATCGTTGGCGTCAACGACGTAGACATCAACGGAGTCTTGAACGACCTCACGTTTTACCCAAGCGTTAATAACGAGAGAGAAGCCGACAAACAGGCCGATGAACACCACGGTAAAAACTAGCACCATGGTTGTGGTGATAATAAAACCGCGCTGGCGCTCCAACAGCCGTCCTTTGGCATGCAGTCGGTCAGCGGTTGAGTCGCTGACCACTGACCGAGCAGGTAAATTGGCCAATGCGGTCACTCCCTCTATGTTGTGGGCAGTGGCCAAGGCCTTGGTCGAATGATGGTTGTGCCACATGGGGATTAACCAAAAGCCCCAGAAAACGCCGTGAACAGCGCTTGAAGTTGCACCGCGGCGGGGAAAAAAACTAACACCAGTAGCAATGGAAAGCATACCAGCATCATGGGAAAGAGCGCCTCAAGAGACTTACGGCTGACCAAGGATTCGGCCTTCTCCCACTGTTTGGCACGCAATAACACCGCTTGTGCTTCCAGAGTCTCGGTCATGGGCGCTCCCACACGAAGACCAATATTGATAACTGCCGCTAGGTGCTCCAAATCTTTTACCCCAGTCCGTACGGCAAGGGAATCAAACACCACGTCGCGATCTCCACCCGCCTCCAGTTCGCGTACAACAAGTGCTACCTCTCGTGACAGCGCGCTGTCGCTGGGTAATCCATATTGTGCTGCTTGACGAAACGCCTGCGTCAGATTCATACCAGACTTAAGAAACACGGCGATCAGATCGATGAAATAACCCAACGATTTTTCAATGGCTTGACGATGAATCTTTCGACTCACCAGTAACCAGATATCGACCAGCATAAACCCTAATAACGCAATGACGACGAGGACAGCAAACGGCAAACTCGCTGTGACTTCTGCTATTAGCAGTGGAGCAAGCACCGCTAACAGTAATTTACTCAGCCAATACAATAAGAAAATCTGATGGGGGATAATACCGACCTGCCGAATTAACTGGGAAGGATATAATCGGTCGAGGCCATCCTGGAATACCGTCTTGTTGCCATTGCCATTGCCATTGCCATTGCCATTGCCATTGCCCAACGTCTGCTTAGAGGCTTGGTCTATGCCATACATAATCCAGATGAGTACAAAGACTGCCGCGAGGTACATCAAATCCTGCCACCAATAGAGCATTAGTCAGTCCTCAAAATGCGGCGCATCCAAAAAAAACCAAGGACTTGCAAGAGTATGGCAGCTAGCAGAAAAGAGGGGCCTAAAGGATGGTCTTTGAGGGCAGCTAGCCAGGAGGGTGCCTTCCATAAAAAAGCCGGGATGATGAGGTAGGGGACAAAAGCGACAAACAGCAAGGCATTACGGGCGCCCGCCAGTTGCCCACGAACTTTGACTCTAATCTTCATTTGCTCCCGAAAAATAACGTTCACTGCGCGCAGCAGTAAGAGTAGATTACCCCCGGTCTGGGAATTGGCGATGAGCGTCTGGGTTACCATGCGAACGCCGTGTGAGTCGTAACGTTCGGTCATGCGTGCCACTGCCCGATCCATAGGCATACCTACCGCCAGACGTTTAGATAATTCCTCAAACTCGGCCTTGACGCTGCCTTTGCTCGAATCGGCAGCGGCACGTAACGCATCTTGGGGGTTGAAACCACTGTGCAACGCTGCCTCCAAGAGGTCCAGGGCCTCAACGAGACCCTCCTCAAAGATTCTCGTGCGCCATCGAGCGATATCAGTCAGCAGTGAAAACAGTAAAAACAGCGATCCTGCAGAGGCCACGAGGGCCAATGACACCGCGTCGGGAAACAGATCTAACAGCGTTAGCAAAACCACCAGCGCAATAAGGATGATACCCGCCACAACCACCAGGGGTTCGATATCTAACTGGAGGGTACGGAGACTTTGCTGCAGTCCACCGACGTTCGCCGGCAAGTCGGCACTCTTGGTGGCTTCCACTGCCGAGCCATTGTGGGGCGCTCGCTCGCGATAAAATTGCAGTGCGGTATACAGCATGAGCAGGAGCAGCAGAACGAGTAAGATGGTTTCAACCATTGTGGCTAGACCCAACCGACGCGTCCGCGGGTGTCGCTTTTTGTCTGGCGGCTTGTGACAGTGCCGTTTGCAAAGGGCTTATATCGAAGCCCTGTTGCTCAATGCGGCTGAGAATAGTGGCGCCCGAGCTGACGGTGACATGCTCGCCCATTATCTCTCCGTCAGCGTTAAGCCCTGCTGACTGAAAGCGAAAAATTTCTTCCGTTTGCCATCGATCCTCTTTGAACAGAACTTCACGAATGCTGACAATACGGCGGCTACCATCGCGAAAGCGGACTAGGTGCACAATGACGTCGATGGATGAGCCAATCATACGTCGGACAGCGTTTGCTGACATGCTGATATCACTGGCCATCACCAGTGACTCTAGCCTCGATAGCACGTCTTCGGGGCTATTGGCATGAACGGTGGTTAAACTGCCGTCGTGGCCAACATTCATGGCCTGCAACATGTCAAAAACTTCATCACCACGGACTTCACCGACCACTATTCTGTCGGCACGCATGCGTAAAGCATTTTTGACTAAGCCACGTAAAGTCACTGCGCCTCGGCCCTCAGCATTGGACGTTCTCGACTCAAGGGGTATGACATGGGGGTGCTCAAAACGCAGCTCTGCCGTTTCCTCAATCGTCACAATGCGTTCGGTCGCTGGAACAAAGCGTGACAACGTGTTCAGGAGGGTTGTTTTGCCTGTTGCCGCGCTGCCGGAGACCACAATATTTACTCGCGCGACGACGAGCAATTGCAGCAGCGTCAGCATGGCTTCGCTTAAAAAGCCCATGCTGACGAGATCCTCAGATGCAAAGGGTTTGACCGCAAACCGGCGTATCGACACAATGGTGCCCCGCGGACAGAGTGGTGGGATAATGGCATGCAGGCGGCTGCCGTCATGCAAGCGCGCATCAACCATGGGTGACGCGGCATCGAGTCGTCGACCATGAGCCGATACCATGCGATCAACAATGCGTCTAAGGTGTGGTTCGTCGTCAAATTGAACAGAGGATCGTTCAAGCTGACCAAAACGGTCAACCCAGACTTCTTTTGGGCCGTTGATTAAGATATCAGAAATGCTGGGATCTAACATTAAGGGGGCGAGGGGACCGGCCCCAGTAAGTTCGGCGATGACGTCTAAGGCTACCCGTTGGCGAGCGTCCGGGGAGACGGAATGGGCTTGTTCGTTGGCGACTTCGTCGAGTATCTGTTTGATTCGCTGACGCACCTCTTCAGGATCGTCAAGGACATCAGCGCCCTCGTTCTCTATGGCTTCGATTAATTCGCGATGAACTCGACGTCGCATAGAGCGCACATCGTCCTCTGACGGATGAGCTATTGGGTCGTCAATGCATTCCTCTGCCATCATGGCTTGCATGTCCAAGCGAGTGCTAGCAAAGTCAAAGGTTCTCGTTTTATTCCAAACCGGTGGCATGGACGCTCCCTACTGTGCGGTTGGGGCACTGGCCCAGCAGCATTACTCAGTTACGCACCACCTTTCTAGAGCGCTCAAGCCCCGACACGACTTCTACTTGCCGATGGCTGGCAATGTTGAGCCGCTCGCCAGTAGCCGCCTCTGCTTCCCCGTGTAGCACCAGTGTCACTACTTCGTTACTGCCAATGCCTGCCAACGGATAGACATCGGTGGGCAGTACCGCAAAGACCAGTGGGGTCCCCCCATGGCCCTTGCTGTCGTCACTTGGCGGCGCCAATGAAGCCATGAGGCCACCGGGTGCGGCGCGACCGCCATTGCCATTTCCTGAGGTGACCGCACCCATCAACAGAGTGTTGGTGGCCACGGTACGCACCCCTTGACTACCTTTGACAACAATGTCTAACCGGTCACCAAAACGAATTTGCGAATGGGGAATAGTGGTTTGTTTTGGGGTGAGCGTGTAAAGAACGCGGCCTTCGGGTACTTTGGCGGCCAGCCATGATTTTGGTGCGGTGGTGAGATCGAAGGCGCGAATAAGTTCGCCCTTTTTCTTGGCCACCTCTAGCTGTTTACCCAGTAACGCTCTTGGATTCTCTACCCCCCCCTCTTCGCCACTGCGGCCGCGCACGAGCGACTGTGGCGAGATAATATGCCCAATCTCGAGATCGTTGCTGGCCAACCAGACCGGCGAGGTTGACAGGCGGTACACTTGCCGAGTAGCGAGCACTAACACCAAGAGGGTGGCAATAATAAAAATGGCGACCAGGGCACTCGCCCGGCCGGTCATGGTTTGTTGCTTCACAGTGCTATCTCCCGCCTCTGGGTACCCCTAAGACGTGTTGTCGTGCGGCTATGACTACTCACCCATTCACTATTGACCCATCTATCCTGGGGTTGTCACTGACCTAGCCCGTACTAATTCAACCCGCCCGCCGCCCCTGAGGGCCGCTGGCGGTCTACTTACTTGCGAGCGGAGACGCTACTCCGCGCCGGTTACGGTACCGCTGTCACCCGCGTCAACTCCAGCGTAGGCGCCGCCGTTAACGGTGGCTTCGTTTGCACCCGCGGCAGTAAAGGCAAAGCCCACTCCGTCGCCCGCCAAGGTATCGATGGCATCGTCCCAAGTGCTGCCCGCAATAGTGGCGGTGGCTTGGTCGTTGACTATGCCATCGAACTCATAGCCCTGGTCAAGCGCACCAATGGCCTCCGACACGTCATCCATCTCGGCGTTGAGTGAGTCACGCATGGACACCATGCCTATGACTGAGCCCAATATTAAGATGGTTACCAACAGAATAAGCTCCGCGGTGAGTACGAAACCTTTCGACTGCTTTGTGTTAATTTTACTTTTACTTGTTTTCATGTGCTGCTCCGTTACGTAAAGACACTCATTGTTACTGGATAACATTCTTATCCAACCGTCAAAGCTTTTAGGTTATTACCCTATACCCTTTTTTGTGGCATGGACACTAGAGTCTAGGGTCCGGTACACAAATCTTGCCACAACTCCCTGAAATTACTCTTTTTTTTGTGTCTTGAACACTTAAACCTAGGGTTCGGTATGTGACTTTTGTCACAATCCTCCTCTTTTGTTGTTGGTTTTCGGCGTGCGGTCCATTCCGCCAGGGTGATTAAGGTATCACGCGAAGCGTTTGACCCGCATAAATTATATCGTCCCTAGCCAAGCCGTTGTTAGTCGCTAAATCCATCACGCTGATATCGAATTGATAGGCAATGCTGCCCAGCGAATCCCCTGCTTGAACAAGGTAATAGCCCTGTTCGATGCCTGTTCCTGTCGATAACTCGGCAGTATCTACCGGCCTTACTTGGAGTGTCTGCCCCGGGTATATGTAGGCATTGGCTTCTAAGTCATTAATGGCTATTAGCTCAGCGGGAAACATATTGTGCTTGCGCGCGATACTCCACAGGGTATCGTCGGCATTAACAACGTAATACGGGTCGTGCTCGGTCTTTGACGCCACCCCTTTGGCCCCGTCACTGGCAAAGGGGTCTGCTACGACGACTTCAGGCGCGTCACTGGCAAAGGGGTCTGCTACGACGACTTCAGGCTCGTCACTGGCAAAGGGGTCTGCTACGACGACTTCAGGCGCGTCACTGGCAAAGGGGTCTGCGACGACGACTTCAGGCGCGTCACTGGCAAAGGGGTCTGCGACGACGACGTTGGGTGTTATCTGATAAGCGGTCTTGCTGGAAGTAGCGGATAGCCCGGGGACGCTGGGGTTATCTCGGCATACTGCGTGTTGCGATAAGCCCACGAGTCTCGACTGAGCAGGTAAATAATCGGGTTTTTGCTCTAAGGCAGTTTTGTAAAAGCGGCAAGCTGCCTCCCATGTCTTTTCTGCTTCGCATATTAAGCCATGATGATAGGACAGTCGCCATCCTGGTGTACCTAAACGACCGGCAATTCCCAACATCGCCCGGGACAAGGTGTAATCACCCTCCGTGTAGTGCGCTGCCGCTAAGGCTTCGCGTAAATCAGCGCGGTTTGGGGCCAGCGTAATCTGCCGCTCAAGCAATTCGCGTGCTAGTCGACTGTTGCCTTCTTCTAGAGCGAGATGACTGCGCAGAATAGCCGCCTCTGGGTGGGCACCGTTTTGCGCCAGTAACTCGTCCAGCATAAATTGCGCATTCTGTTTTTGCCCTGCTTCATAGCTCAATACCGCGTTGCTCATCAAGATTCGGGGGTTGCGCGGGTACTCCACATAGAGCCGTTCCACCTCGCGAAGGATGCGGCTGCAATCGATGGTTGCGCTGTCCACCTGCCATAGCTCAAGGCAAGATTCACCGGTGGCGGACGCTTGCTCATAAGCTTGAAGCAGTGCATCGAGACGATGCTCAGGGTTAGGATCCCGGTCGCGGTAGTGGTTCATGCTTGTGCAAGCGGTTTGCAGCACGGCTATGAAAAACAGTGGTGCGACTCTCAGCATACTCATGGGTCGTGATCGCGTCATTGCCGCTCTCCCCCAGGTTGACTTGCTGGGATGCCAACCGACTGGCGCAGCAGGTCATGCGGGTTCGGGAATTGCCACATGGCGATTGCTTGCAGGGGTTCTCGGACGATGGTGGGTGTCACCACAATAATCAGCTCGCGATCAGAATCAGAGGTTTGTGAGCTTTTCGCTAACCATCCCACACCAGGCACATTGTGAACGCCTGGGGTATAGCGCTTACTATCGCTAATTCCTCGAGACATTAGGCCGCCGATCACCAGCGGCTGGCCGTCTCGCAAACGGGCCGTCGTTTGCAGGCTGCGGGTGCTGAATACGGAGCTGTTGAGGTCACTGCCTGAAGAACCGGCAATTTGTTGAGTCAGCAGCGTGTCGGGCATCGACACGGTGGGCCGGACGTCGAGAGTAATGCGGTCGTCATCGCCCACCATAGGACGGATCTCCAACTGCACGCCAAACGCTCTAAAATCTGTGCCGCTAAATACGCCAGAACTACCACTATCTGTGCCAGCAGGTGCAAATGAGGAAGGTACGGGCACTTCACCACCGACCTGAAAAAGTGCTGATTCCCCGGCCAGTACAGTGAGTGTGGGCCGCGAAAGCGTCCGCGAAATACCCTCGTCTTCCATCAAAGAAAATAATAGGTCAAATGCTACGTCGGAAAACCCCACTTGAAAGTTGTTGACCAGCGTGCCGCCGAGTAACTGCAGCGCGCCTTCAATTTGGCGTGATCCAGCGGCGCCTATTCGCTGCGAAGGATCTTCTTGCACGGAGATACCGCCAGCGGGTACCACCGCATTAGAGGTATAGCCATCGGATACAACGCTAAGATTTGGATCCCAGGCTTTCAATCGGCCGCGATTCACCTCATGCATTTGCACTGATACGCGAACCTGGGGCAGGTCGCGAACCTTAATCATGGACAGTATCCGGCCGTTGGCGACTGACAATAGTTTGGCTCTACCTATGTTTGCCCTGATGTCGTTGGACATGGGTTGGCCGCCATTGCCCATGCCCGGGATTTGATTGCCGTTATTTTGCTGGTTGCCGCGGTTGCCCCTCTGGCCCTCCGCCTCCAATAATCCCCCTGACTCATCCGCGAGAACCGTGACCGTGTCCTCGATGCCATCGCTACCAATGTCGCGACCCAGAAATAGCCGTGCGGCAATATTGAGGACGCGCACCAGTTCTATTTGGTTTTCAACCTCACCCCCAAGTAGCAGGGTGTCAGCTTCATCACTTTCGACGTCGCCACGCATGATTCGCTCCACCGTGACATCTTTACCCCCTAGGTCGCGAATAGACTGCTCAATCTTTTCTTTCGTTGTTAGGGGTAACGTCTCAACTTGAATGAGATTGATAATAGTTGATGCCGTGTCGGTCGGCGCATTACCTATGCGCACCGCCGCGCCGCTGTTAGTGTTCTGGGACAGCACTGTTTGGGAGGTGAAAGTGTCGCTCGCACCGGTTGATAAATACTGTTTCGCAATTGATTCGGCTGCGGATCGCTGTGTCATGGTTGGCACCTTACCGCGCAATATCAGGGCGTCTCGATCGGGTGCGAGTACGATACGGATATTGGGGTGTATGTCGCTTAGCGCCCGTTCAAGCACTGACAAATCCTGAATAACGCTGAACAAAAAAGTTTCAGTGGTCCCATCCGGATACCAGACGATGAGACTTGTTCGGCCAATCTCTTTGGCAAGGAGTAGGACTTCTCGCCCTCCGAGAATCTCGACCTCCATCGTATCGCTCAGGCCCACCGCAACGCGGGTTAAATCCTTGTTGAACACCATTCTGGCATGGGTCCACTGGACTAGCTGTCGGGTATCGGTTGATTGCTCGCCATCGGCAGTCTCAATATAGAGGAGTCCCTCGGCCGCGACGGCACTACAATGTCCCCACGACACTAGCAGGAGCATGATTGAGAGTAATTGTGCTGTCGACCTCATAAGCGGCTACCTTTTAGTCTGTGTTGACCGACAGTGTGCGAAAAAATGTCTACACGGCGGTTCTTGGCTCGACCATCAGCCGTTCGGTTAGTGGCCACCGGTTCAGCTTCACCGCGACCTGCATGATCAAGGCGGAGCGTTGTTGGCCCGTGTAAACGCAGATAACTCATGGTCGCCTGCGCACGCCGAATGGATAAGTCCAAGTTATACGCCGCGGTGCCTGTATTATCTGTGTGGCCAATGACAGTGAGATGAAGGGCGTCTTCTTGGCCGTGCAAGCTGTCAACGAGTTTGTCCAACACGGCGAGCATAGGCCGGGTTAGTGAATCGCTATCAACGTTAAATGCGTCATTGGTAAGGTTGATCACCAAGGGCTCTGTCAGCGCACAGCCATACTGGCAGGCGGCTACCCCGGGTAAGGTGTCTGGGCAATCATCCAGATAATCGGGTACGCCGTCGCCATCAGTATCACTGGGACAGCCGTCTTCAGCCACCCGCACATTCGCGGGTGTTGAAGGACACGTGTCAAAGGGCTGATAAACACCGTCGTTATCAAGATCAACAGGCGCGGGCGGTTCCGGCGCTGTGCTGCTACACGCCGATATCACCATAAAGCCCAGTAGCAGGCCCCCAAATACCGTAGTTTGTCTAAAAGGCAATACGTGTTCTCCGCCTAATAACAGCAAGGCTAACAGATAGTTGCTGATTAACTCTACAGTAACATACACGGTTATCAGGCGTTCACACTGGCAATAGTTCGCAAACATGCGTCGACAGATTGACAGCGTGAGCGGACAGGGAGCCTCGCCTCGAATTCGCCCGGGTCAAGGACACGATCAATACCCGTTGTGCCTGTTTAAGTCATTGACCTGACCAAAAGCCGCTTACTCCGCGCCGTCGTTTTCGTAGATGACGGCCCCATCGAGCATAGTCATGCGAATGCCCACGCTATGGATAGTAGCAACGTCTACTTCAAACACATTTTGCGCCAGCATGACGATATCGGCTTTTTTCCCCTTGGCCAGTGTGCCCAGACGGTCACCTTCACCCAGTTGAATCGCCGTATTGCGTGTCATGGCTATGAGGGCGGTCTCGAGGGATAGTGCTTGATTTGGGGCTCGTGGGGGCATGCTGGTTTGACCGGGCAGTCGGCGCGATACTGCGGTCTCAATTAATTCGAGGGGCTTATACGTCGACAGGTAGGCCGAAGCCGGCCAATCGGCACCGAACGTTTGATTAGCGCCGGCATCAAGGAGCGCTTTCACGGGGTAGGCACTCTCGACTTTGTCCATACCGACGAATGCGCCGATATTAAAATAAGATGGGTCTCTGGCGGCCCATTGAATCGAGGTTTGAGCGGTGACGTTGAGCTGCTCGAAGCGCTGTAAATCTTGCTCGCTCACAAAGTCCATATGCGCAATGGTCGCCCGCACCGTGTCATTACCACTCGCCACGCGAGCCGTGGCTATGGCATCGAGCGACATCCTGATCGCGGCGCCACCAATGGCATGCAAATGCACGGGAATGTCATTGGAGAAATAGTGGCTTATCTGACTTTGTAAATCCGCTAGCGACATCATAGGGTGACCAAAGTCTTCATTGCTGCCATCGACATAGGGCGTCAGCAAAAAAGCGGTATGCCCTTCAGGCACACCATCAACGACGATTTTGACCGCCTCGGGTCGAACATAGTCGGTGCTGAATTGTTGTTGGTACTGAGCAAAGCGTTGGACGATGGTCTCGGGAGAGGTATCTTGCAAGACGCTTGCAAAGACCCGCAGCGTCAGTTCACCGGCAGTATCTAAGGTGTTTAGAATATCATAGGCGTCGATTTCAGTCGGCGCTTTGGCGGTGGCATCAAACACGCTGGTCAGACCACTGGCAGCCGCCCGGGGTAGCCAGCGTCGCAATCGCTCCTCGTAAGCCATGGCGTCGCCAGGAATGAATCGCGCTCTAATGAAGCCTCCGGCCCCCTCCCTATCGGTACCTAGGGGCGCGTTGGTTAACCGGTCCCGCTCAAAAAAGCGTACTCCGGGTTTAGGATCGACGAAGTCACTATCAACCCCAGCCTCACGTAATGCGCGGGAGGAAAACCACGTAGAGTGGCCATCAACCGAGCCTAAAATAACGATTCTATCGCCGAAGAGGGTGTCTAGCTCTGAGGCTAACGGTCCTTGCTTTGGGAACAAGTGGTTTTGCCAGCCGCGAGCATAAATCGGATCGTCGCCGGGATGGTCTTCACGGATCTGTTCGAGGGCGGTTTGCAGCTTTTCTAAGGTGTCTGCAAGGCTCAAGTTGACGCCGATATCAGCAAACGAGCCGTTGAAAATATGGGTATGCGAATCCATAAATCCTGGAATCAATAAGCCTTCACCTATATCCACGACCCGGGTGCGTTCGCCTATATAGGCGCGCGCCACTTGCTCATCCCCCACAAACACAATGTGATCGTCCTCAACAGCCACTGCTTCCGCCCAAAGCGATACGGGCTCGCTGGTGAATACTTTGCCGTTGAGAAATACAACATCGGCAGGTGGTATCGGGTCGTCAAGACTACAGCCAGCAACGCACAGTAATAGCCCTAGACCAGTCAGCTGGCGATATAGGCTCACGGTTTTTTGACCTGATGAATGACCTGGCCATTTTTCATCACGAAAACCGGTGTTTGGAGCACTGAAATATCGGTGAGTGGATTGTTGGGCACCGCAATAATATCGGCAAAATGACCGGCTTTAAGACTGCCGACTTCGTCGAAATCCAAAAGTTCGGCGGCTTTCGTGGTTGCTGCCTGAATGGCTTCTAGTTCAGACATACCAAAGCGCACCATGTAGGGGAACTGGCGGGCGTTCAATCCGTGGGTATAAACCCCGGCATCCGTGCCAAAGACAATATTCACGCCCGCCGCGTGGGCTTTTCTGAACCCCTCTCGCTGGGCCGCGCCCACCATGCGCTCCTTTGCTAGCGATTCGGGAAGAAAGCCAGCCGCCTCGCCGCCGGCTAAGATGAAATCGCTGACGAAAATATCCATCACCAGTGACGTGTTGTGTTCTGCCGCGAGCTTGATGCCTTCATCGTCGATGAGGCTGGCGTGTTCAATAGAGTCCACGCCCGCGACAATCGCTGCTTTTATGCCTGCAGTGCCGTGAGCGTGGGCGGCCACCTTCATGCCTCTGCGGTGCGACTCATTAACAATAAGCGCCATCTCGGGGCTGCTGTACTGTGCATCGCCAATCGCAGTGCCTTTTGACAGCACGCCACCGGTGGCGCAGATTTTTACCACATCGGCGCCATACTTCCGATTGCGCCGGAGGTTTTTTAAAATCTCCGCGGCCCCATCGGCAACGCCCATAGACGAGTGGTCATATTGTGGGGGTAACAAATTATTATCGCAGTGTCCGCCGGTAATGCCCAAAGAAGGCCCCGACACGCGCATACGCGGCCCGACAATATCACCCTCATTAATGGCGTCGCGAAGTGCTACATCGGCAAAGCCATCGGCACCCACATTGCGGACTGTTGTGAATCCCGCCCTTAGCGTGGCAGCGGCATTCTTCACACCGAATAGCGTATTTCGTGGCACGCTAGCGGCGAGTCCTTGATAGCCTTGCGCCTCGGCATCTCCGGTCAGATGGACATGCGCGTCAATGAGCCCGGGAAGCAGTGTGACATCGCCTAGATCAATGACCGCTGTGGTTGATGCATTGGACGCTCTAACAATGCCTTGAATGCGATTGCCCTTGATTTCAATGACATGATCCCGCAGCAGTTCCCCCGTCTCAACATTGAGAATGCGCGCTGCGCTGAGAGCGCTTAGCGCGTCGGTTGACTGGGCGATCGCTGTCACACTGGCAAGGAAGCAACCTAGGATGAAAGGAAGTAGTCGGTGAGGTAGTTGTCTAGTAAATCGGGTCATTGATGGCTCCAAAGCCTGCGAAACTATTCGATGGGTCGGTAGATCAAATCAAATGAGACAGCACTTATCTCTTCACATTGTCACTGTAAACAGCCCGCGCTGCAAACGCCGGAAGCCCCTGCTCCATAAGCCCTTTGGCGCCTCCATTTCAGTGGTGAAAAGGGTGCCAAGCGAGGTGGGTGTGCAGCTCGGCCCGTCTCGGCCGGTGCCGGTCCGGTGCCGGTATTGGTATTGGTACTGGTAATGGTTTGGTGCAAAGTAAAGGGTATTTATGGCCGATGAATACAGGTAAGCGGTGGACAATCAGGGTACTTTTTCACTTGGCTTGGTGTCAACTTAGTGACACAATGCTCGATTCCCCGGCGAAAAAGCCAATGTGCAGCTATGGGTCAGCACAAACGGCGAACCACTAAACATTCAAAACAATACAGCAAGGAGCTTAACATGATGGCGTTCAGACAATTGGATGGGCTAGGTTTTAGAGTCACGGCGTTGGCGGCCGCTGTCGCTGCTGCATCGACAGCGACGGCCCAAGAGCTTGAGGAAGTAGTCATTACCGGCTCACGTATTCCGGTAAACGTTAACGCGACCTCCTCGGTACCGGTTCAGTCGCTTAGTGAGGAGGATATTCGGCGATCGGGCGAAATTAATATTGCCGATATTGTCGCGGACATTCCTGCATTGGTGTCGTCACAGACTGCCGAAAACTCGCTCACAGGCTCTAATGCATTAAATTTGCGAGGTCTGGGTTCTGCGCGAACACTGACCCTAGTAAACGGGCGGCGGCATGTCGCCGGTTTCCGAGGCAGCCAGGCGGTCGACGTGGGCACTATACCTAGAGCGCTGGTGAAGAGTGTCGAGGTGACTACAGGTGGAGCCTCTGCCATTTATGGTGCCGATGCGGTGACCGGCGTTGTGAACTTCATTCTAAAGGATGATTTCGAGGGCTTTCAAATCGACGTGCAAGGAGGGGTCCCCGAACGTGGTGCAGGAGAGACCGCTGCTTTAGACGCTATTTGGGGTAAAAACTTTAACGAGGGGCGAGGCAACGTGGTAGTGGCCCTAAGCTACGAGAATGACTCAGGGATTACTTACGGCGACCGTAGCTGGTCCCGGGACAACGGCATTGCATCGATCGGACCGCGAGGTAACCCAGATACGTCACCGGGGGCACCTCCTTTAGCCGTCGTTGATGACGCTAGGTTTTGGTTGACCTCTCAGGAGGGCTCAATCGCCCCCAGCTTTGGTGGCCGCAACGCCACGTATGTTGACATTAACAATAACGGCATTGCCGACTGCCAGGAATCTGAAGGCGGGCGTGTAGGGTACTTGGCGGGGTGCTGGCTGACCAACCCTGATGGTAGCGTCCGCGTTAACCAAGACGGTACGGTGATTAACTCGTTGTGGGGCACGGGCGGCGACGGCGGCCGACTGGCTTTTAATCGGGACTCGCTGTACCCCGAAACCGACCGGGCGGTCATTAACGTTAATGTTAATTATGATTTTAGTGATACGCTCTCGGGTTTCATTGAAGCCAAATACGTCAGGTCAGAGTCGACCACTTTTGCCGAGCAGGATGCTTTTTACGACACCCTGGCCATTTTGCCGGATAATCCTTTCATCCCCGCGGAGCTCGCGCCGGTGGTCGATACGACGGGATACCTGCTATTTACCCAAGACCCATTGGATTTCAGTGATAACAACCCGTTTGAGTACACACGCGAAACACAACGCGTGGTGGCTGGCTTTGAGTGGCAGCCCGCGGATAATCACACGGTAGAGTTTTCGGTTAATAAAGGGATTTTTGAGGAAACGGCAAAAACAACCACCGTGCTGTTAGACCGCCTTTACGCTGCTATCGATGCGGTTGACAACGGCGCTGGTGAGACAGTGTGTCGCTCTGATATTGATCCCACCGCCGCTTACGAGATTGACTATTTTGCTTGGGGAAATGGCTACACCGATTTTGGCGCATTCAATAGCGATCGTTACTATACCTTCACGCCAGGCGATGGTCAGTGCCAGCCGCTCAATGTTTTTGGCACCTACTCGGCGAGCAAAGCGGCGCAGGACTTCATCACTGCCAATCTTGAAGACACATTAAAAATAGAGCAGTTAGTGGTTAACCTCACGGCGTTTGGTGAACTCGGGTTCGCCTCAGATTGGTTAGACGGACCGATCGGCTATGCGGCAGGTATTGAATACCGTGACGAATCCAGTAACCAGCGTCTTGACCCCTTAACGCTAGGTGTTCTGCCCGAAGGCACCTCGTTCACCGCGGGCCAAAAGATTAGTGATATCGATGATTACCTCTTCACGGTCACCAATTTCGATAATACCCAGCAATTTAATACTCGCGGTAGCTATGATGTCACCGATGTCTTTGCTGAAATTAGGTTGCCGCTATTGGCCGATAGGACGATGGCGAAAGAGTTGACCGTCGATGGTGCTGTGCGCTTTGCTGACTATTCGACTATTGGCAACGCGACCACCTGGAAAGTCGGTGCAACCTGGGCGCCTATTGACGATATCCGCTTTCGGGGAACGGTCTCCGAAGCGGTCAGGGCTCCGAACATAACGGAATTGTTTGATCCGAAATTGCCGATTCAAATCAATCAAACCGAGGATCCTTGTGCGGTCACCGTGATTGGCAATGGCTCCGCTGAGCGTCAAGCCAATTGTGTTGCTGAACTGCAGGCGGCCGGTGTGCCCTCAGGCGACATCGTCGATGGTAGCGGTAACTACATTTGGGTGAACCCTCTGACAGCCCGCTTTAACGGTGTTTCAGGGGGTAATCCGAACTTGGAAGAGGAGGTGGCAGATACCGTCACCTTCGGGGTAATTTTTGCTCCGAGCATGGTGGATGGGCTGATTGTATCCATAGACTACTGGGACGTGAGTATTGAGGAAGCTATTTCTGCAGTGGCCTCTGATGATATCTTAGATGGTTGCTTAGATTCGGCTAACTACCCCAATGTACCGTTCTGCTCCTCATTTACTCGTCGGCCTGATGGAGGTTTAAACTTCTTAGAATCAGGCGTTATCAACTTCGCCAAATTGGAGGCGGAAGGCATCGATGTGTCGGCCACCTATCAGTTTGCTGTCGGCCAAGATAACTTCGAAATCCGCGCAGTGGCGTCTCGTCAAAAGCGCTTGGATCGTTTCTTTAACCCAACAGACCTCACTGAGGTTGATCCTGAAATCCGCGAGATACAGCGACCACGAATCTCTGCATCCCTTGGCCTAACTTGGGATCGAGGGCCTATGAGCGTTAATTTGCAGACCGTTTACCAAAGCAAGCAGGCGGTGGATGAGATTGAGGACGTACTGGGTCTAAATGGCAGCCAGGCGCTTTACGGTGATGCGGGGTTCTTCGATGAGACCTACATTGTCGATGTCAATGGCCGTTACTCGTTAAGTGATTCACTGTCGGTCTTTGCTGGCGTGAATAATCTGACCGACGAGACGCCCTTCTCTACCCAAACGGCTTGGCCCGTGGGTCCGAGAGGCAGAACCTTTGTCTTTGGTTTCTCCTACTCGCAGTAACGTCAAGGGCGGTTAGATAACAAAGCGCCCTCACCGAGTAAAACCCGTAGTGGAAGCTGCGGGTTTTTTTTTACTTTAACCCCAACCCATTGTTTAGTCGTAACAATCAGTCAAGCGGGTGGGAACAATCGACTGTTGGCGATGGTCTATAGCGTCGATGGTGGCAGGAGATAAAGCAGTGATGAATATGCGAGGGGTGTTAAGTCTGCTCACCAGCGCTTGGTGCATCAGCGCTGTCGCGAGTGGAGCCGAAGACCCGCTAGCGCTCCAATCAATAGCGCCCCACCAGGGGTCACTGGCGCTCAGTTTGGCGGGCGAGGATCCGGCGAGTATTGATCGTTATTTGCTGGCCCGCGGCGCCTCTGGCGCTCAGTTGTCCCCAGACGGAAAGACCATTGCTTTTCGTTACGGTGTTACCGGCATTCCACAGTTATGGGTTATGCCCTCAAGCGGCGGTCAGCCCACGCAGCTCACCTTTGGTAATGGAGTGACTTTTTTTGCCTGGTTAGCCAATGGTCGGGATGTGCTTTACGGAGCGGATAACAACGGCGACGAGCAAGAGTCGTATACCGTGATAAGCGTGGATGGTCGCACCGAACACCGCGTCCTCGAGCCAATATCGGGGGGGTTTAGGTCCTTTGGTGACTTATCTAAGGATGGACAATTTCTCTATTATGCATCGACGGAGCGCAACGGACTGGATTTTGATATTTACCGTACTCGCCTGAGCACCGGTGAATCACAACAAATCTGGGAAGGTCGTTATGGCAATACGGCGAGGGCGTTGTCTCCCGATGGTCGCTGGCTCGTGATAACAGAAGCGGTGGGAGAGGATAGCGACAATCTTTTTTTATTAGATACTCAACAGCTGACCCTGCGGACAATCTCCAAGCCCACGCCGCGCGCCAATCATGGTGACGGGGGTTTTGCATGGCTACCTGACAGTTCGGGATTTTATTTTGCAACCAACCGCGGTCGGGAATATACCGCCTTGTCGTTGTACACACTCAGCGATGGGCTGGTCGAGCTACAACGGTCTAGGGAATATGATATAGCCGACATCCACCTGTGTGGCGCGCAGAGCCAAACACTCCTGTGGACCGAGAATCGTGATGGGTTTGAAGCGGTATGGGTGAAAAATAGAGGAACGGAGGCGCAGTATGAAGTGGCGGGATTATTTGAAGGCACTCACGCCGTCAGTTGCTCCGAGGCTAGTGAAACCGCAGTGATTACCACCAATGGCTGGCGTACGCCGGGCACCATGAGCACGCTAAATGTGCGAACGGGCGCTGTGAAAACCCTCTTTGAATCAACGCTGGCTGGCTTGAATCCCGATCGCTTAGTACGGCCAGAGAGTATTCATATGACCGCGCGGGACGGCGTTGAACTTCAAGGGCTGCTCTATCTGCCTGACGATTCATCCCGCAGAGATAACTCATTGCCGCCGGTATTATTTGAGGTTCACGGGGGGCCAACGGCTCAAGCCAAGCCGACCTTTGACGGCGTCACCCAATACCATGTCGATCGCGGTATTGCTGTTTTTAAGCCAAATGTAAGGGGTTCGACAGGTTTTGGGCGCAGCTACGCGGGCCTTGATGATCGTGAGGGGCGACTCGACAGTGTTCGCGACCTTATCGATATGCTCGACGGGCTTGGTAAAGACGGTCGGGTCGATATCGGCCGTGCGGTAGTTGCGGGTGGGTCGTACGGTGGGTATATGGTGAACGCCGTTCTAGCAGCCTATCCTAATGCCTTTACGGGCGGTGTATCGCGCTATGGCGTAGCCGACTGGGTAACCGCTCTAGAAGTCGCTTCGCCGGGGCTGAAAGCGTCTGATCTTATCGAGTATGGGGACATTAAAGACCCACGGTGGCGTGCCTTCTATACCAAGAACTCGCCTATTCAGCAGGCCGATGCCATCAAGGTGCCGGTGCTGTACTCTCATGGAGAGATGGATCCGCGGATTGATATTGCCGAGACGGAGACCATGGTTCGAGCATTGCGTAGCAATGGCGTCGAGGCAGTCTTCATTCGTATTCCTGACGAGGGGCATGGTTGGCGAAAACTGGCCAATCGGCAGTTTTATTATCGTCGGCAAGCTGCCTTTGTCGAACGTCAGCTCTTCGCTGATAACCCGTGACCGGTGCAAATACTATCCATCGATGCAACCGATGGGTGTCGGCGGTACATACGAGGTGTGTTTGGTGGGTTCAATCCCACGCCCGTCATCGGTAAGCGCAATTCTCCCGGCGCGCTGCGCTGGTGGGCTTTATGGTGGCGAGACTATAGGAAATGCCATGCAACAGTTGTTATCGGTTAAGGGCAATACGCTTTATCTTGAAGGTGTGTCCCTGGCATCGATTGCCCAGACGTTTGATACGCCGGTGTTCGTTTTCTCTGCGGGCTACTTGAGACATCGTATTGCCGAATTTACCACGGCGTTCAGTAGTCACTGGCCAACATTTCAGTTAATGCCGTCGTTTAAAGCGTGTCCGATGATCGCCATTCGACAAATTTTGACGGAGCTCGGCTGCGGTTGTGATGTGTTTGGTCACGGGGAACTCGAGGGGGCTGTTCGAGGTGGTGTCCCGCCTGAGCTTATTTCTGTTAATGGCTCTATTAAAGACCAAGCGCTGCTCTTGCGTGCGCTTCGGTTGGGCGCTCGAATTGTTATTGACAGTCCACGCGAAATTCATTTGACCAACCGTCTTGCTGGAGAACTCGGGATAACAGCGCGGGTGATGTTACGGCTAAAACCTGATATGTCAGCATTGGATGATCGATCAGATTTTGCGCCCGATTATGCCATTGCCGATTTGACAGACCGAATAAAATATGGGATTCCATCGACCGAGTTAGCCGACATAGTGAATCAATGGTCCTCTTTAAAGCATATTGACTGCATTGGCTTTCATGCGCATATGGGCCGCCACAGCAAGCGACTGCACGTCTGGCGTGAATGGGTTCGAGCGACGCTGTCTGTTGTGGGTTCCATTGAGCATATTCTCTCGCCCAATGAAAGCCCGGTCATCAACATCGGCGGGGGTTTTGCGAGCCAATGTGATTCAGATCTTGATGTGGCGTTTCGAGATGACCCAACGCCTGAGCTCGCTGAATGGGCGGTGGTTATTACTGAGGCGCTGCATGAGGGATTTGCAGACATGAAGCATGCGGCCGATCAGTGGACATTGGAAGTTGAGCCGGGGCGCGCATTGCACTCGGACGCGGGCTTACATCTTACTTCAGTGTGTAATTTGAAGCAGGAGTCGGGCGCCGCTAGTCGCCAGTGGGCGGAAGTCGATACATCGGAAGTATTTCTTGACCTCAGTGGCGTGTCAGGAGACAGCCCAATGTCCTATCGCGCAGTGAGTAAGGCCAGCGACGAGCAGCTGCAGGTTTATGATGTGGTGGGAATGACCTGTAATGCGGAAATGCTACTCCTCGATGCAACAATGCCAGCGCTAGAGGAGGGAGATGTTATTGCGCTCCTACCAACCGGTGCCTACATAGAACCCATGGCAGCCAATTTTAATGCGCTGCCTCGGCCGGGCTCAGTATTGGTCGATGGCGAGACAGCGCAGCTGATTAAACGACATGAAACTATTGACGATGTATTTTCTAGAGATATAGCTCTGGCGGAGAACCCAACATGATAAACGAGGATGATTTGCCGCCGGTGATCCCCCGAGGCGTTCATCATATTGCGCTATCTGTCCCATCATTGGACACAGCGATTGCGTTTTATCATCGCGCGTTTGGTTTTTCGGTCGTTGATCGCGAGCGGCTTGCACCCAGTGCTGAGGGTGATCGCGTCTCACAACTCGATAATGCTGATTGCACTACCGCGATGCTGGCGGCAGGTAATATCTTTATTGAGCTGTTTGAATTTCATGCCCCCACGCCCAAGTCGGTAGAGCATCGAATGTGTGACTATGGGTACACGCACTTATCGCTCGAGGTAGATGATGTCTATGAGGCCTACGAGCAGCTGTCACAGCATGGCATCTCATGGCATTCCACCCCCATAGATGCGGGTGATGGGTATCTGATGACCTATGGACGGGATCCATTCGGTAATGTGATTGAAATCCAGCAGGTACCCGATGGGCGCGCCTACGCTTTTTCTCAACTGCCAGGGCGCTGAGGTTCCTTGGTCCCTACCGCCCACAGTATCACCAGTGCGAGAACCATAAAGCTGCCCGATACCCACGCTACCGCCTCTAGGGTGAACCCTGAGACAGCCAATCCGGCAATGAGTGGGCCTAATGCAGTGCCCGCTGCTTGAAAGCCCGGTGCCATGCTTTCCAAGCCACCCCCCTCGGTCTCGCGGACTATAGCGCCGTAAAAATAAGAAATCCCTAGGTTCCAAGCCACTTGGTGACATAAAAACCCGGCCGCAAACAGTAAATGGGTTTGGCTAGTGACCATGATGGCTAAGCCCGTGATCCCCAGAATAATGGCCGCCAGTACGGGTGGAAGTCGGCCAAAACGCATATCAATACGGCTTGCGAGCAGCGAGCCGCTCATGCTCAGTGGCAGAATAATACTTAAAAATTGGCCCGTCTCAGCCAGTGTTAAGCCTCGTGAAGAGGCTAAAGGTTCGATAAATGCCCACACTGATGAGAGGCCGATCTGGAAGCACACTAGTGCGATAAGAAGCCACCCCAGTGCCAGAGACAGCGAGAGCCCCTTGGGCTTCTGAGTCCGATGGGTAGGTGATTCCCCGACCACACCTCGACAGAGCGAGGACAGTAACAGGATTAGGGTACCTATGAGGATGAAAGTACCGATGAGACCAATTTTACCGAGAACCCAGGGTAACCCTGAGACCAACACTGAACTGGTAAATAGCTGCGAGACGACACTAATGGCAATGGCGCGCTCGGGTTTGGCGGTTCTGCACAGTAGGGTAGTGGCCAGTACAAAGGCGACGCCGTGGCCCAGTAAACCGCTGACTGCTCTAATCAGCAGAAGCATCTCAAAGGAGCCTACAGATGGGATCAAAAAATACCCTACCGCCATGGTCACAATGCTCAGTCGAATTAGATGTCCATGATTACATCGGGGCAGCCACCAAAATCCTAGGAGACTGACGACGAGCATGCCAATCATATCCGTCGCCGCTAATAGCCCTAACTGAGTTGGATTCAACCCATAGACGTCGCCCATGATGGCTAAAAAAATGGGCTGCATGAGGAAGGGTAAAGTGCCCAGCACTACCAGTACCCAGCAGCCTAGTAAATGCGTTTTGCTTTGCGTCTGCATGGGCTATTTGGCCGTCGGCTATAAGTGACGAGTCGACAATGGTGGCGCCATATTAAAGGCATCGGGAAAGGCTTTTTCTACTTGAGAGGCCAGATGGATGAGTTGGTGCTCATGTAACCACGGGGCCATGAGCTGCGCGCCAATGGGACATTGATTGTTGTCGAGTCCAATCGGCAGTGACATAGCCGGCAGTCCCATATGATTTGCCGGAATGGTAAAACAGGCGGCATCCATCAAAGCGCTGAACCAGTCATCAAAGTCCAATGGTGAGTCCATCCGGTAATCAGTTGCCAGAGAAGGACAAGTAACGGGTGTCACAGGGGAGACAATGACGTCACATTGCCCTTGTTGCCAAAATAACCCCCACTGACGCATTAGGGCCTCGGTATCAACTTTTGCAGCAAGGAAGTCATCTAAATCATAGCGATCGCACAGACTGAGATGATTGCGAAGCTGGACGCTGGCATTGTCGTCAGTAAGCTCCTCGGCTGATAAGGCTACTTCATACTGCAACTCTTTCGATATGGGTACCAACCATTCCGCGATAGTGAAAGACTCACGTAATCGATGGAAATCACAAATTGAATCGGGATCTAGATAGATAATGGTGTGCCCAAGCTGCTTGAGTCGGTCGACAAATGCTTGCGTTTGCGTTCGGATGATGGGATCCACCGTAGCGGTGCTACCCCAGGGTTCGAGACTGACGCCAATGGTTAGCTTGCGATCTGCCTGATCTGCTTGCAAGGACAAGTGAGGTAGTATCGGGGGTGGCATGAAGCTCCGACCTAGGTAACGGTGAATGGCTAGTTCCTCGTAAACCGCGGCACAATCTCTCACCGTTTTTACTAAAACACCCTCCACTGCACCAGCCAACAGTGATTCGTTCAGGCCTCGGGGCAAGGGGTTGACGCCGCGAGTACACTTAAGGCCAATCAATCCTGTCCACGCAGCGGGAAATCGAATGGAGCCGGCACCGTCAGAGGCTGAGCAAATGGGTACAATGCCGCTAGCAACGGAGGCCGCAGACCCTCCCGAAGAGCCGCCGGGTGTCCGTTGCAAATTAAATGGGTTGCGTGTATCTCCCTGCGGAATACTGTGGGTGATCAGTGTCATACCGCTTTCGGGAACCGTTGTGCGGCCGGCGACAATAAACCCCGCCTGTCGAAGGTTTTCAATGAGTGGATCGTCAGCAGTAGCGGGAGCGGGCTTTTTAAAGCCAAGTCCTATTTGCTGCACTTGATTGGCTACTTGTGAGCCCATGTCTTTTATTAAGATAGGTACCCCGAAAAACCGACCCTCAGGGTTAGCACCGCTATTGCCCGGATCACTGATGGCGTCGTCAAAAAGCTCAATCACGCTATTGATTTTGGGATTCAAGGCGTCGACGGCGGCAGCAAGCTGATGTGTGATCTCAGCCAAAGGGATGTTTTGCTCACGGATGAGGGTCGTCAGACCCGTGGCATCGAGGGCGGACCAAGTGGGCCAGTCAATAGGATGATTAGCCATGGTGGCTCCTGATTCAATCAATGATACTGTGGGTGTTGTGACATCATTCTTGTGGCGCTGTGGTTGATGTGCCGCGCAATGCTCGCCAAGCAGCCAACGTTACCATGACTGGGCCGAGGGGGCGTGCAAGAACACAAAAAAAAGCGTGACACCCTCCAAGGGGTGGCGTGTCTGTTGTTCTGAACGCACCGTGGTCAGTAATGTTATTTAGGGCTGATAGTCGCCGAAAGATGTGTTACGTTGTAGACAATCCGAGTGGACAGTAGATCATTCTTTGATCCAGATTGTACCGGGTACTAAGCATGACCGATTGAGATTCGGGTAAGTCGTACAGATACTATTAAAAATAATCTTGGAGACTTCAATGAAATCGAATCAAATACTGACCGCACTGACACTCCTTGTGGCGCTACTGGCCACTTTTGTTCCAGCAGGGATTTTCGCTTACTGGACTTTGGCTCTCGTGGCATTGGGCTTAGTTAATGGGTTTATGAATCCATTGGCCGACATGTCTGCACGAATGGCCTACACAGTGGCGGCTCTCGCCATTCCAACGCTGGCCAATAGCTTAGACGCCATTCCGGTGGCAGGCGCCTATATCAACGCTGTCATTGACCAGTTCATGGTCGGTATTGCCGCGATGGTAGTAGCTAACTTCTTGCTGGTAGTCAAAGATGGAATCCTGCCCGCAGGCGAGTAGTGGCAACGTGTGATGGCTGGAGCAGTTCCAGCCATCACCGTTTTTGATCTGACCCTGTCAATGCGGCGCGCTAATTAGCCGAGGCATTCAGTGGCCAATCAATACTGACCAGTGCTCATAAAATGCCGTTCAGGCCGATAGTCCTTCAGCGCGGGCACGCTCTGTCCGGTCATTATTTCTCTGGCCACTACATCGCCAACATGGGGTGCTAGGGATACGCCACTGTGCATGATTGCGACATAGGCGGCACGTTTCCTAGGGACGGAACCAATGACCGGGAGGCCGTCGAGAGGGAGTGGCCGCCATCCAATAATGACCTCCTCGACGACTGCTGACCCTAAACCAGGCACCACCGTCCCTGCGATAGTTAACATACGTTGGGCATGGGCCGTGGCAAGCGCGGTGTTTGGAAATTGCCTGGGCCGTCCCTTCAGCCGCGCGACATGGGCTGTTGTCGCTGGGGCGCCGTCTTGTTCACCCAGCACAATTCGACCATCTTGACGTTGATGAATATGCACTCCGGGTGCAACAACAATACGATTGAGTAGCGGCGGTTGAGGGGCGGTAATAACGATGACCCCGGGGGTACTGCGCTGAGGAAGCGCGATGTCCGCCAGCTGCTGCGCCATGCCTTCGGAGGCTCCTGTGGCAAGCACGTAACGGTCTATGGCGAGCATACCCGCGCTGGTATGGAGCATGACCTGTCCGCTGGGGAGCTCGGTGGCTGACTCTACGCGGCATTGTTCCTTGATGACAGCACCCAACCCTGCAGCTGCCCGGGCCATGATCGTGGCTGCCAAAACGGGGTTAACTGCTCCATCGTTTGGCGAAAATGCCGCGTCACTTGTGCCGCTAAAGTCGACATTGGGCTCTAGCTGCTCTAGACGCTCTTTGGCAACCATCCGGGCTGGCTCCCCCCAAGCGATCTGCTCCTTAATATCGGATAGAAGCTGTTGCTGACGAGTAGCTGATGCAAACCATTCCAACGATCCGCCCCATTTCACCGGGATAGTCAACTCGTGCTCAAGGCGCCTCCACGCCTTGACACCTGCTTGGCTGAATTGATGATAATGCCGCGGTTGTTTAGCCCACGTTGCGTTGATCCACGCAAATGTGCCGTGACTTGCACCGGTCGCTAACGCGTGTTGTTCAATCAGCGTTACCCGGGCGCCTGATTTTGCAAGGTGATAGGCGATGGAGCAGCCGACAATACCACCACCGATCACTGCCACATGCGGTGCTGCACTCAAGGCCCAGGGACTCCCGGCGGCCATAGCCGTCAGGCCTAGCGATAAACGCACTATTGAGCGACGATTCTTCACGTTAGATCCCGAACGTTCGAGGTAGTGTTAGGGACATCGATGCGGGGGTCCACCGTGTAACAACACCCAGATACGTCCTCAGTATGGCATGAGGCGCGCCAGTCATCCATTCAGTGGGCAGCCATGTCCGCTGCTGTGGCCTTGCGTGCGTCCGCCTCATCGAGGGCCTGAGCGTTCCATGCTTGTCGGACTACATAGGCGCGTATCGCGTCGGTTTCCTCTTTGTCGAGGCGGTCGGCAAATGACACCATGCCCCGGGTAGTGAGCGCGCCTTCTCGTAGCACCGCGTCCCAGGAAGCTTCAGTGGCGGTGATCGCTGACCATCGCAAATCGGGCAGCACGCCTGAGCTGATCGCGAAAGCGCCATGGCACCATTGGCAGTTGGCGGCGAACAGTCGCAAGCCCTTGGTTTGCAGGGCGTCATCGCCTAGCGGCTCGCTCTTGGGCGTGCGCGCAATGCCATTTTCAAGGGGCTTAGGCAGTGTTTCTTGGCCACCTAATTTAAAGGTGATGACCCGACCCATTTCGGGTCCAACCGCGTCTTCAAAGACCACACCATAGACCATAGCAATGGTGCTACCCCAGCCTGACAAAATGGTAATGTACTGTTCGCCATCGACCTCATAGGTCATCGGTGCCGCGCCGGGCCCTCCGACTAAGCCATGCGACCACACCCGCTCCCCAGTTTCTGCGTCATAGGCCACTAGCTCGCCGCCTTTGTGCGCTTGGAAAACGAGTCCACTGGCCACCGACAAGGTGCCACCGTTGAAGGGAACGGGGAATGGCACGGCCCATCGCGCCTCACCTTTAACGGGATCCCAAGCCAGCAGTGAGCCGCCGCCCATGCTACGCATGTCCTCAATACCACCAGCCGGTATCGTCAGTGGCCATCCAGCGTCCACGCGGTAACCGATATTCCAATTGCTCTTCACCGTATTTTCCGGGTCCGGTCGGCTGTAAATCAAGGGCCAAATGTTGGTCGGAATATAGACCAACCCGGTATCTTCACTGTAGGACATGGGGTGCCAATTGTGGGCGCCCGTAGGCCCTGGCAGCACAACCATATCGTCGTTAAGTTGCCTAGCAGCGGGCACTTCAATGGGTCGACCATTTTCATCGACACCTGTCGCCCAGGTCATATCGGTAAAGGCGTCGGCGGAAATGAGCTCACCGGTTTTGGCGTCAATGACGTAGAAAAAGCCATTTTTTGGCGCTTGCATAACCACTCGGCGAGGCGCATTGCCTTCACCTAGGGGCAGATCCGCCAATATCATGGGTTGGGTAGCGGTGTAGTCCCACATATCGCGAGGGGTCGTTTGATAGTGCCAGCGATAAGCGCCGGTGTCGGCATCCACCGCCAGAATGGAGGACAGAAACAAGTTGTCGCCATTGCCGTCCGGGTCGCGAAGGGTGGGATTCCACGGCGAGCCGTTGCCTATCCCCAGCAACACCTGATCGTTCACGCTGTCATAAACAATGGCGTCCCACACGGTACCGCCGCCACCATCGGTAGTCCAGGCACCGGTATCACCCCAGGTGTCATTGGCGAGCCTCGCCAGAATGTCATCAGAGGCGGCACCATCGGGTTCTTTATTGGGATTGGGGACGGTGTAAAAACGCCAGGCCAAATCGCCCGTGTCCGTATCGTAGGCGGTCACGTAGCCACGGACGCCCAGCTCTGCCCCTCCATTACCAATAATGACTTTATTCTTAAAGGCGCGAGGCGCGCCGGTAATCGTGTAAGGTTTCGACTGATCTACGGTGACATTACTCCACAGCACTTCCCCGGTTTTAGCGTCCAGGGCCTCGAGCCTGCCGTCAAATACCCCGACAAAGACTTTTCCTTCATAAACCGCAACACCGCGATTGACCACATCACAACAGCCCTTTGCCGCATCTTCCCCGGATACTTTCGGATCATAGGTCCACAGTTCTTTACCGGTGCGCGCATCGAGGGCATAGACCACGGACCAGGAACCGCTGACATACATAACGCCGTCTACCACCACGGGAGTGGCTTCGACACCCCGGGGTTTTTTCATGTCATATACCCAGCCGATACCGAGATCGGCTAGCGTATCTCGGTTGATTTTGGTGAGCGTGGAATGTCGCGTCTCATCATAGGAGCCACCGTAGGTCATCCACTGTTCGGGTTCTTCATCGGCAGCGATTAACCGCGCCTGACTAACATTAGCCGCTGCAGGGCTAGAATCTATCGCTGTAGGCGGGGCGGCTGCCCCAGCATTTTCCGCGTCACTGTCAGTAGATTCTTCGGCACAGCCCAGTGCGATGAGAGCAGCGAGCGCGGCCATTATAGGCATTATTTTTACGGTCATTAGGATCTCTCCAGTTACTTTTTGAGCCAAGGTCATCTAGGCGATAGTTACGCTCACCTTCGCCATAGTAAAGGATTTTTGCAGGGCGTGAAAACGCTGGGGACCATAGTTGAGATACGCGGGCGTCAGTACTATGACCTGAGACGACTCTCGTCAGAGACGCCGTTTACCCTCTATTGATGACTGGCGTGACTCCGTTGGCTTTAGCCACTCGGTATGGTCATATTGGTGAGGGCACCCCATTCGCATAGCAGAGCATCAGGACACATACTGCGAGTCGGCAGCAGAGCCATGGGCTGTTGTCTGAACACCCCAGGAGCTGTTCTGCTGACAGCGGCGATTAGCGACAGCGACTGATCTGTCGTCAGCGCGATCCCCCGAACAGCAAGGCGCCATCCTTTAAGTCAATGGTGGGCAGGACCTCGCGTTCGACGTAGTAGTCGGTGAGATTAATCCACGGTAGATCGCTACCTTGCTTCGGCATTTTGTGAATACTCTTGCGCAGATAGCCCGGACTGAAATCTTCCGCCGCAATCCAGGGACGCGCGTCTGCTATGGTTTCCGCCTCGGGTGGCGACGGCATGCACCAGGACAGACCGTCTTCCTCTAAGGTATTGAGTAGTCGACAAACGAAGTCGCTGACCAGATCAACGCGCATGGTCCAACTGGTCCGCAGGTAGCCAAACATAGCGGCCATATTGGGCACGTCACTGATCATAATGCCCAGATAGGTATGGCACTGACCGAAATCTACCGGTACACCATCGACATCAAATGCTACGTCGCCCATGACTGATAGCTGAAAGCCAGTCGCAGAAATGACAATATCAGCGGGAATTAAGTTGCCCTCAGTCGTACGAATGCCATTGGCTTCAAAGCGATCAATGTGGGCGGTGACAACATTGACATCTCCCCGGGCGATGGCATGGAATAAATCGCCATCGGGCAAATAGGCAATCCGCTGTTGCCAGGGTCGATAGGCGGGGCGGAAATGGCTATCGACGTCAAAGTCCTCACCGAGAATAGCCTGAACGCCGTTGATGAGCTCTTCAGCCACCACCTCTGGGTACTCGTTAGCCACCTGGTGCAGCGCCTGCTGGTCTTTTAGTAACTGACGCCGGGTGATCTCATGAGTCCATTCGGGAGGTATATCAAGGGCGTCCAGTTGCTCAGCGAGCTCATTGCGGTTGCCACCGACGTAAAAATAAGCGGGGGATCGTTGCAGCATGGTCACCTGCTCGCAATCGTCGGCAATATTAGGGATGAGTGTAGCGGCAGTGGCACCGGAACCGATGACAATGACTCGCTTACCCTTTAGCTCGAGGTCGTCAGGCCAGTCTTGGGGATGAATGATAGGCCCTTTGAAGCTCTCGCGCCCGGGAAAATCAGGAAGGTTGGGGGTGTCGTGTCGGTAGTAACCCTGACACATCCAGAGAAACTGGCAGCTGAGCGTTCGCTGCTGCCCTGATTCGACCTCGGTGAGACGGACTCGCCACAGGGCCGAAGTAGAGCACCAAGACGCCTCGGTCAATTGCCAGCCGAAGAATAAGTGCGGTCCCAGATGGTGCTCGACTGACATGTCGCGCAGGTAATTCATGATGAGAGGCCCCTCGGCAATGGGTTTGCCCCGCCAAGGTTTGAACCGATAACCATAGGTATACAAATCACTGTCGGAGCGCACCCCAGGGTAGCGGTGGGTCAACCAAGTCCCTCCCAAATCTGTTTTGCTGTCAATGACACAAAAATCTCGCCCGGGGCATTGTGCCTTTAGGTGGGCAGCGGCCCCGAGACCCGAAATGCCAGCGCCGACAATAAGCACGGGGGTATATTCTGGAAGATGGGCCACGGGGATTCCTTACTATTGTGTAATAGGTTGTTCAATGGGCGATGGCGGCAGGTGCTCCAACGAGGAGCCACCTTTGCGTTGAAGGGCGTATCATAGGGTCTATTAGTCGTGTCGCAAAGCACAGTATGCTTTGGGGTCGCCTGTTGAATGCCCACTGATGCTGTTTTCACCTGTCTAGAGGCTGCAGCCACCATGAAATCACGATCTATTGATGAGGCGGTCGCTTTTCTGACTCGCCACGACCCGCGCTTTAGCCTAGGCAAGACCTTGGTCAATGGGGTATCGCTCCCTGTGTTTACCGCTGCACCGCCCTCTGTGACAGCATTGCTGCAAGCGAAGGCGGAGGAATTTGGCGATCGCGAGCTGTTGGTCTTCGCTAAGGAGCGGCTGACTTATCGGGAATTTGCAGATCGTGTGTGGCGATTTGCCCGGGTACTGCAAGACCAATTTGCTATCGGCAGCGGTGACCGAGTGGCGATTGCCATGCGTAACTATCCGGAGTACGTCATTACCCTTCTGGCGACCGCTTCGCTCGGTGCTGTGGCAGTGCATATGAATGCCTGGTGGACAGCTCGGGAGCTGACTTATGGCTTTGAAGATAGCGGCGCACGTCTCGCCGTGGTTGATGATGAGCGCGCTGAGCGACTCGTTGATATTGCCTCACGCTTGAAGATTACCTTGATTAGAGTTCGCTCTAGCGATCAGCAGGCTGTTGATTTTGACCGGCTGATGGAGCGACAGCCGCTGGCGACTCCGATCAATCCCGGGGTCAGTCCCGATGATGATTTTTCGATCATGTATACCTCGGGATCTACCGGGCATCCTAAAGGTGTCATCCTCACTCATCGCAGCGTCATGACCGCGCTGTGGTCCTGGCTGATGATCCTGCCCACGTATGAGGCCATGGGTCATCCGATGCCCCCTGCCACTGACCAAGCGGGCAAGCCACTGGTGCAGTCCAACCTGGTTACCGTTCCGTTTTTCCATATTTCCGGGACGAACAGTTGCTTCCTACTGACCCTAGCGTCCGGGGGTAAGGTGGTGCTCATGCCCAAATGGGATGCGCGCCTAGCAGTAGGGCTGATCGAAGAGGAAAAAATCACCCGATTTTGGGGAGTCCCTACCATGTCGGCCGATATTGTAGACGTTGCCGCGGCGACCGGTGCGAGTCTCGCAACGCTCAACTCTATCGATGCGGGGGGCGCTAAGCGCCCAGCTAGCCAAGTGGGAGAGCTTGCGCGGCAATTCAAGCAAGCGTCGCCAGCGACGGGCTTCGGCATGACCGAAACGAATGGATTGGGTATTCGCCTCTCGGGCAAGGAATACATCGATCATCCCAGCGCAGCCGGCCGGTTAATTCCCCCGGTTCAAGCGCTGCGCATTGTCGCTGACGACGGTACCGTTAGTGCGACGGGTGTTGTGGGTGAGCTGCTGCTCAAGAGTGCCGCAACGATGCGCGGCTATCTCAACAAACCCGAGCAAACTCAAGCGGTGCTCCGCAACGGTTGGCTACGTACCGGGGATCTGGCTTACCAGGACGCGCAGGGGTTGGTCTATATTGTCGGCCGCAAGAAAGACATGATTATTCGGGGGGGAGAGAATATTGCCTGTCCAGAGGTAGAAGGCGCTTTGCACCAAATCTCGGGGGTGCTGGAAGCCTGCGTTTTCTCCATTCCTCACGAACGACTGGGAGAAACGGTTGGAGCCGCTATTTATGCAGCGTCACCACCGACACAACGATCACTGCAGGCGCTGCTTGAGACGTCATTAGCACGCTTTAAGATTCCGGAGCAGGTCTGGTACTACCGCGCGCCACTGCCGAGAGGCGCGACGGAAAAAATCGATAAGCGGAGTATTCGTGAGGCCTGTCTCAACGGCGAGGTTGAACCGTGCCCAAGCGCCGAGCATGGCTAATCGACGGATGGAGGGGTGTCGCATTGAATAGGCGTTTTCCCCTATAATTCCGGAGGAGTCCTCACCCACTATTTGAGCGGATATTAAGGAACGAGCGATGCCATCAATGACGTTGTTAGGTTGGTTTCACACCCTTATGGGGGTTGCCGCGCTGTTGCTCGCGGCGGTCTGTGTTTGGCGCTATCGCATCATACGATCCAGCGATAAGGAGGGCGCCTTATACCTTATCGTCACGACTATTGTAGCGGGGTCTGCATTGGCTATTTATAACCAAGGCGGGTTTGGCATTGCCCATATTTTAGCGTTATTGACCCTCGCTGCAGTGGCGGGGGGGTTCATCATGGAGAAAACCCAGTTATTGGGTGGGTTATCGAAATACTGTCAAGCGATGGCGTACAGTGCCACGGTGCTATTTCACATGATTCCTGCCATCACCGATTTTCTGCGACGCCTGCCGGTGGGTGATCCTTTTATTGATTCGTTTGATTCCCCTGTGTTACAGAGCTTTCATTTGGCTTTTTTGGCGCTGTATATCTTGGGCGTCGTGGCCCAATGCCTGTGGTTGCGAAAATCCGTAGGGGTTCACGCAGCACTATAATGAGGCGCGTTTTTCTGGTTTGTTTGCTGGGTGGGGTCCTGAGGTCGTGCAGGCTAAGGGATGGTATTATCGCCCAACGGCGAGCGAACCCTTGGCTGACAATGACTAGTAATGGAGAGGTGTAAACATGGATGACCGACTCGGAACATACAGTGATGAAGCTGACGCCTACGCGCAATGTGAGGCGGCTGGCTATACGGCGATGGCCTTCGACTTTCCAGCGGAGGAAAATGACCTGCATTGGCATGATTTCAATTCGCTACTATTTATCACCGCAGGATCCCTCACTGTGACTGATGGGGAGACCGGAGAAACCCGGACATGTGGCGCGGGCACCAAGCTAGTGGGAACGAAAGGCTTTGTGCATAAAGAAAAAACCGGGGGTTATTCAGCCATTATTGGTGTTGACGGCGACCCGGCAGCACTGACTCAGCCCATTAACAAACCCCTTCCGGTCACCCTCTAGCGGTTCTTAGCGTCATCTCCCAGTCCCCAAGGTCAACGCTAGGGGGCTGGAACGGGTACTTGGAACGCGTCAATCCGCGCTGTGCGAGCCGCTAGGCAGGTCGCTCTATGGGTGTCTATGGCAGTACTCACAAACAGGGTGTTCCCCGAATGACCTCCCAGCGCACAGGCAATGGCCTGGCGACCCGTTGCTATCCTCGCGAGGACGTCGCCGCCCTCGGCAAGTCTCAACACCATGCCGGTGGTGGGTGAGGCGGCCCAAATAGCGCCCTCAGCGTCGGCACAGAGGACGCCGACCGTCGATTGGAAGGGTATCCGACCTTGAATCACCGCGCAGCAGTACGACATTTATGGCAAGATTCTGTGCCCGTTATTGCCAAGGTGTTGTTAGCACAAGCGGTTCAATCGAGCGGTCAATAAAGGCCGCATCATGAGGCCCTAGGCAGCATCGCGGCCATTAACTGAAGCGCCGATCCCCGACCGCACAGCGTAGCGCTGGCATTTCAATGACCGAGTAGTCTCGACTGAGAATGGTATCGACAAAGCGCCACTGGCTGAGTGTCTCCTGGGGCGTCAGCGTCACCTTTGCCCATCCTCTTCTGGAGGCATCCACGGCGACCAGCTCCGGACTGCTCTCGAGTAAGGCATTTGCCATGGTGTCGGTGGGTACCGGTAAATAGGCCTCAATACCCGGACTGCTGACGCTAGAACACCCGATTTCCACACCGACCGATTTGCCTTGCGCGTTACGTAGATTAAACGCCCAGGCATTGTGCGTATCGCCGGCAACGACGACGGGGTTATTGGCGTCTTCGAGCAATTGGGTAAACACTCTTTCTCGACACGCGGGATAGCCGTCCCAAGCGTCTAAGTTCATCGGCATCTTAAACGGCGCTATCTTCATCATCGCGTCAATCCACGCGCGCGTACTGTCAGGGATGTCAGCGGTTTCCAGCTGCGCAGATTGAAGCTGGGGGATAAATAATTTCCCCATTAGCACTTGCTGACCAATAAACTGCCAGGTAGCGCCGCGGGCCTTGCTGGCTGCCAACTGAGCGCCCAACCAGTGACTTTGCTCGGCGCCAATCATGGTGCGCTGAGGATCAGCCAACACGGTATTTTTGAACTGCTCGGGACTCATGCCGGCGGTCATATCATGGCGGTAGTCCAACTGGCGATCGCGTCCCACTAGGCGGGTATCAAGCATAATGAGATCGGCGAGATCACCGACTTGAAAACGCCGATAAATCGGGCCTTGATCGGTTTGAGCGGCGGTCCGAATAGGCATCCACTCATGGTAAACCCGACGGGCTATGGCAATTCGCTGGGCAAAATCACCATCCCCTTCATTATGATTTTCGGCACCACTGTGCCAAGTGTCATTAGCTAACTCGTGATCATCCCATACGCAGATCCATGGGTGCGCCGCGTGGGCAGCTTGTAAATCAGGGTCAGTTCGATACACACCATATCGCTGTCGATAATCGTCCAGAGACAAAATCTCGTTGTCCGGCTGCACCTGACGACCCAACTCATCGGTCGCAATAGGGTTGCTGTAGGTGCCTTTCTCGTACTCATACAGGTAATCACCCAAGTGCATAACAATGTCAACGTCAGATTTGGCGATATCACGGTAGGCATTAAAATAGCCCTGGGGATAGTTAGAGCATGAACACACCGCGACGTTGAAAGCGTCAACACTGCCCTCGGGTAACGTGCAGGTTCTGCCGACGGGGGAGGGAACACCGTCAAAAATAAAGCGATACCAGTAGCGGGTGCCGGGTTGTAAACCTTGGGCATCAATTTTTACGGTGTTATCGCGAGCGGGATGAGTGTGTGCTGCTCCCCGGGCAACAACATGGGTAAAGGCGACGTCGGTGGCGACTTGCCATTCGCCTACGACGTCGCGCTGCGCGGCTAGCACTCGTGTCCAGAGAATGACGCGGTCGGACAGCGGATCGCCTGAGGCTACGCCATGGGTGTAATAAACCGGACTCTGCGCATTGACTTCATAGCCTCTCAACGCCAAGCCCCCAAGCATGGCCCCCAATCCTTTAATAACTTGCCGTCGATCCTGAATAAAAAACGTAGACATGTTTGACTCGCTGTTAGATGGCCACTGAATTTCAGAGAGTAGCTCGCAACGATGGCAAAGTCATGGTGTTCTTACTAGGGCTGCTAAGCGGGGAGAAAATCTAGAAACTATGACCGAGGTGCTTGACGCTCTGCGACGCCGTAGCAGACGCGCCTTGGACGTTCAGATCCTTATTGCAAACCTATCAGTGCATGACCGCGGGCCCGTATACCGGTTGCTAGGGTTTCGATATGCCTAGGCCCCACCTCGCAACAACCGCCAAGAATTGTCGCGCCTTGATCAAGCCAAGCTAGCGCTCTGGCAGCATAGTTATCGGGTGTCAGGTCCTCCCTTGATGTCAAGACATCCACGGTACCGCCGGGTTTGAGGGCGGTAATGGAGTGAAAGCCGTTGGCATAGGCACCGAAGACGGGTGCTTGCCCAGCCAGTATGGGCATCCCTTGGTCGATGGCCTCGGGAACCGAGCAGTTAATGACCACGGCTTGGGGATCTAGTGGCAGGACTGCCGTCAGAGCATCTGCGAGAGATTCCCCAGAACGGAGGTGCGTGCCGTCGTCGTCGAGTACGGTGAAGCCTAGGTGAATGCGTACGCCAGCCCGCTGTGCCGCGACTAGCGCGGCTTGTGCCTCGGCGATGGTCGGAATGGTTTCTGCAATGAAGCCATCCACATGATCCATGTGCAGGCGGATCAATTCTTCATACTCTGCGGTCATTTGCGCCGCTGTCAGAGGGCTTTCTGTCAGGTAGGACGCGGTCAGGGGCGGCAGCGAAGCGATAACGTCGATACCCGGCTTGCCCGAGGCGGCAATGCCCGCTCGCGCGAGTTTGCGCGCCAATGCCAGCAGGGCGGCTAATGACGGCATGTCATTCCCCATCGTTAATCGCTGACGGGTTACCGAGTAGGTATTCAGGCAAATGACTTTGGCGCCCGCCAGGCAGAAATCTCGATGGACATCTGCCACTAGATCGGGCTCATCCATCATCACCTGAAGCGACCAGAGTGGTTGGGGTTTTTCGGCTTGGCTGCGCCGTATGAGCTCCTGTCCCATGCCGCCGTCTAACAGTGTAATTGCACTACTCATAGCGTATCTCCAGCGCTCTGGGTCGTGGGGCGAGGTGTTTTACCCCTTAAATAGTAGACCCTCAGCTGCCATCAATGGGGCCGAGTGTTGCTACAGATGGTTAACGAACCGACGATGCGCTCCCAGCGTTGTCGCCCTTTTTGTACCAGATGGGGGACGACCATACGCGCTCCTGAATGGTTTTCTGTAAATCTGCACGCGGTTCAACCCCCGCTTTGACGGCATCCCATGTGGACCAACGACAGGTGGGGTTCTCCAGTACCCGTACGTAATAAAACGCCTCTTGCTCAGGCTCAAAATCGGGGTCCTGCCAGAGTGTCTTCAACTCGCTTGCGCCCACGTCGGGGGTAATCGAGCAGTCAGCCAAACTCACCCGCGCGCCATTATCAGGACAACGATGGCTGGTCGGATCAACGGCCAAGCCATCACTGCAGACGACGTCATACACCGCTTCATTGTGCTCGCCCTCGCTGATGAAGCCTTTGATAATTTGGGCACGCTGTAGTGGCACGCCGCCCAATGCATCGCTGACGGCCCACACCAAAAATGTTGGCGCTGTCGAGCCTGAGGCGACCAATTCTGAACCCATGCTGACACCGCGATCATAGGCTTCGCGGACCATATTGGGGTCATCAAGCAGTTTGGCATCGAAGTCATAGCCAGCAAAAAAGCGGATTTTCATGCGCGGTCCACTGGTGGCAAACGTTTCCTTCCTGCGTAATGCGTCATACAGGGCGTCCCGAGTATTTTCTTCTGCCCAGACTCCCGCGACGCCCGAAGCACCCCAAGTAGAAAATGTCGACATCTCGAGATAGTCTCGCCCGGCAACGGTTTTCATAAAGTCGGGCGCGCTGTACTTGACAACGGTGCGCATCAGGAAGGATGCGGGTACCGAACCACGCATCTCAGGTGTGCCATCGAGCAAGCCGACTTTGGAGAAAAAATTGGCTTCGTCATCAGACATCGCCCCGGTGTGGGTGTCACTGGAGCCGATAAAACCAAATTGGTAGGGGTTTTCAATACCCTGCGCAGCCATTGTTAGCCCTCGCAGGAGACCGTCGCGGGCATAGCTTCCCGGCGCCGCGCTAGGAAGACGCGTGGCGACCCGGTAGGGCATTATTTCGAAGTTCGCCCACTCATCGGTTTCAGAGAGTGCGGGGTGGGTTTCAGACGTTCCCTTTACCTGCGTTATTTCTACCAGCGGCTCATTGCGTCTACGTTGAATGGCGTAGTTGTCGTCCATGGGATCCCCGGCCCAATCGACCAAGGCAAACATAGCGCCGTTGGAACCGTTGGAATTATGGGGAATAGCCAAGCTCTCAATACCCTGTTCACGTAAGCCGTCCATCCAGTCCCACAGTCCCTGGGGGTCTTGGGAATGAAAGCGTGAAAAAGGGACGGCCGGTAAGCGATCGGTACCACGGAAGATAACGTTACGGTGTAGGTTGCCCATCGCGTCGGTGGAGGAGGTGTATTCATAGGCGGCAAAGGTCGTGAACACGCCAGGCTGGTTGTACTGATCCGCTGCGTTAATGTTGTCTGCCCAAGCCGATTGGGTAACGGGTTCGATGTTTTTGGCGTCCAACGTGCCATCTTGCAGGTCTGCAAGAACGTTGGGTAAAAACGTGGCAAATGCCATAGATCGGTCAAAGAAGCTGAAAGCGCCGTAGTTGTCTGGCGCGTTGATATTGTGCAACGGTTGCGCCACTGCGGAAGTGGAAAAATCGGTGTCGGTATTAGCAGCCTCCTTGACTAACCCCATGAACATAGCGTGGTCAGTGACCGCATAGAAATCGAGGGGCTGGCGCAACTGCATTTCGTACCCCGACGGGTGCTTAAGCGGTTCACCTTTAGCATAGCGGTAGGCGTCATAAGGCGTCGCAATTGTGCCAAAGGCGTAGGCATCAAAGGAGTAACTGGTGTGGACGTGTAGATCCCCAAAATAGGCATTGCGATCGGGATTGCTTTGGCGTCGCTCGACAATAGTGTCATTCACTGGCAGTAGCTGGTTAGGTATACCGGCACGACCTGCCATGGTGTTCGTAAAGTCGGGCGTCTGCTGCTCACAGGCAACCACGCCTACCAGTAATATCAACACCAGCATGCTAGAACGGCTTATGAAGGAAGTTGGTGCCATGATTTTTTCTCCAATGACGTCGCTGAGGTTTTCGGTGGAGTAGCAGCGGATCCTGTCGGCGTACCGTTACCCTACACTTTTTATAAATGGCTAACTCGCTACCCTGACATTGCTTGAGCGCCGTGTCATCTGAAATAGTGACAAGGTAGAGTTGCTGGCTCGCGAGTAGCGACTACCCTACAGGCGGTTCATGCTCTGTGTGTAGAGCAGGGCAAGATGTCCTGCAGACAGCGCGGCTAGTTGAGGTCCTGCAGCAGCATTCTCATCACCCCCCTCTTGGGCAGACAGTGCAATCAGGTTGTCCCTCACCGCATACCAAGTACTAATTAGAAAGGCGCCATCATAGTCGGGCTCAGGGAAGCTGCTTGGCTCAGATACCAGGGTTTGACCATTCACGGTGGTTCCCAATAGCGCTGTTAAGGCCGCTGGATCATAATTAGCAGCTGCGTTCACTCCGTAGCAAGGACTGTCAGCAAACCAACCTGCGCGTTCAGCATCATCTGGCGCACCATACAAACCGTTGTTTCGCGGACTTGGAGTAGGGGCTGTGACTGTAAGACCTTGTCCTTCGCCAGCTACAACGTAAACGGGGACCCCATTGGGATAAACAAAGCGCCGCCTTGGGTGTTGGGGCAATACGCTTGAGCAGCTGCTGGGAGATGGATGTGTACTGAACCAAGCAATAATGCTCTGCAACCAAGCGTCGTCTTGCAGTGGCGTCGTTTCAAGACTAACAAGGGAGTTTTTAGATTTTGCGCGCATTAAGTGGGATGCGAGTAAGTCATGACTGCGTGTCTGTAACCTAGACGGCACCGTTATGCTGGACAGGCCTTCTCTACCGTCAAAGCAAATGGCGGCCCGATAGCCCACTTGATAATGATCTCCCGACTCCAAAAAACCAAAACAGGTACGAAGCATAAAATTAAGATCTAGATTGGGTTGTGCGAGGCGCGCGGCATGGCTGCGGTTATAGAATGGAAAAAAAATGGCTTGATCTCGTATACGACTCCAAATTCGCATCAAATGACTACCATCCCATTGAGGTTGATGAGGAATGAGATAGTGTTCGAGCATGTCTTTTTGTTCCTCGACAGAAAAAATGGCAAGCCCATCTAAGAGTAGCGATGTGACGCGCTGCGGCGTCGATAGAGCGAGTTGAACTGCAATCGCGGCGCCGGTATGAGTGCCGTAAACACTGAATTTGGAGATGCCAAGCGCCAGAGTTGCCTCTAGAATAATGTCGGCGAAATCATTGAGCGTAGCCTGGCTGTCAGGTAGCGGATCACTGGCTCCATAGCCAGGCGTATCAAACGCAATGCAACAGAATTTATCGCTGAGATGTCGCATCAGTGGTAGCAGTGAAGTCGACGAGCGGGGAGACTCGTGGAGCATAACAATCACAGGCCCAGCTCCCAGTGCTTGCCAATGGAGGTACCGGCTATTGATGTCGACAAATCCCCGTCGAATCATCGACTGAAGCCCAGGTTACCGGGTGCCGAGAGGCACTTTGGATCCACGCTATTCTTTACCGCAGTCAAGATGTCATCGAGGGGTTGAGATAGTCGTTCCCGATAGGGATAACTCTGCCCTAGCTGCAGATGCAAAGCACCGGCCTCATCGAGCTGAGCTATTATTTCTTCGCGTAGTTGCTGGACATATGCTGTCCTCGATGCGGTCTCCTCAGACGCCTTCACAGTGACTTTCTCCACTATTTCCCCGGCGAGCTTATGAATGGGGAGTAATGGTGCAGACCAGAGAAACATTGGTTCAATCAAGGCGCATTTCCCAGGCCAAGCCATCATTAGCCAAGAACTTGAAATGCCTTCTCGATCCATAGCTTGACTATGTTTACAGAAAAAATCCGCTGTGATCGAAGCAAAATCAGATAACTGAGATACTGCTCCAAGGCCATGTATGGGTACCCATCGCTCGCCATGAGGGCCAAGCATGCCACGCAAAGAATAGGGGTTTGCGTAGGTTATCGCGGGTATGGGGCTAGAGACAGGATGCGCGCCTTCATTGTAAGCCGCCGCGTCGAGGTGAGCAGCGAGTCTTGCGGCTTCCGTGTCGCTGTTCGCTTCAATCACAACATGAACGCAGGCGGTATTTTTTTTGTGGTTAGAGGACCGAATACTGAACGACAACAACTGGGCAAAAAATTTCACAAGGCTAGATGAAGCTTTTAAATGCCGGGTGACATTCCAGGCCAGTTTTATTTTATTTCCCACTGAAATACTCGCCGCGTCGCGTTCTCTGCGAATGGGCATTGCGATCAAGCGGACATTATTTGCTATCTGGCTTAACGTTGTCAGTAGTGTGGCACAGTGCTCTACGTTCTCTGCGGTGTAAGATCGATAGGCGACGTTAGAGGGTTTCGGCTCTAAGCGTAAGTGCGCTCGAGCGATGGTACCAAAAATGCCTCCCGTCCCTAAAAATACGCCCAATAGATCGGCTCCCATCATTCGATGACAGCCGGTTTGCTGGCTGCCCCAATGACCTGCACCAATAGTTATCAGCCGCCCATCTGGAAGGACAACTTCAACGCCCACAACCGCCTCTAGCCCCACAGGTAACCCTTGGGCGAGTGCTCCGCCGACGGTCGATACCTGTCCAGAAATAGGCGCAGGTAATGCGAGTCGAAGACCGCATTCGCCCAGAGCTTGATCAACGGAAAGCCACGTGGCGCCGGCCTCAACCGTGATGAACTTGTCTACAATATCCGGCGCGAGTATTTTATTGAGCCGCTGTAAATCAAGAATCACAGCATCTGCGACACTGGGTAAAATGGCTGCCGTATACGATAAGCCGGCACCGCGGTTAATCACTGAAATGTCGAACTTATTAGCGGCTCTCCATATGGTTTCAATATGAGCGATGGATTGGGGGATTAAAATAGCCAGCGGTCGATGAGAGCCCACATAGAAAACATCGCTACAGCCTGCACTCACTCCTGCGTCGGACCTATCTATCGTGAGATCTGTTGGTAGCGAAGCAAAAAAAGCGTCCTGACTAGGTGACACTGAATTGTTCCACCAACACTCTTTTCAGTATTTTACCGCTGGCGTTGCGCGGTAATTCCGCCACAAAATGAAATTCTTTCGGTATTTTAAAGCGCGCTAAATGCTGCTCTAGCCAGGAGGTCAAATGTTCAGCGGATACGTCGCCAGAGACCACGGCGGCACAGTGGATGGTCTCACCCCACCTCGGGTCGGCAATGCCAAAGACAGCGCACTCGTCGACGGTGCTGTTCTCGATCAAGACGTTCTCAATTTCCCTTGGATAGACGTTAATGCCCCCAGATATGATCATGTCTTTTTTTCGATCAATAATATAGATATGACCCTCGTCATCTCTCGTCGCAATGTCTCCCACCGAGACCCATCCATCCTTCATGACTTCATCGGTGGCCGTTTGATTATCCCAATACCCTGAAAAAGTGGCGGGACCACGAGAAAATAACTCGCCAGGTGTATTCGCTGGCACCTCATTACCTTGATCATCGCGCAGCGATACCTCGGTATCCACGAAGGTCGGCCCGACGCAATTGAATTTACGAAGTTGATCCTCTGGCCTTAAATTGGTCACGATCCCGCCTTCTGTTGAGCCATAGGTTTCATGAAGAAGGCCTTCGCCAAAGAGGCCCACTATTTTATGTTTTACGGGTTGGGGCAGCGCCGAAGCATTAGAGATGATCGCTTTTAGCCTATGCTTCCCCCTTACGCTCTCTAGTAACTGGTCATCTAGGTTGAAGATTGTTTGAAAATGCGCTGGCACCATAAACACACCGTCAACCTGTCCTTCAGCTAAGGTTGATAGCACTATTTCTGCATCAAACTGAGCCAGTATTTCAACTGTACCCCCAAAAAAAAGTGGGGCATAGCCAAAGGCGAAGCCCGCCCCATGACAGAGGGGTGCAATCGCTAGGAAGTGGGAGCCACTGGAGAAGCATTGATATTCCGATGCCATGGCATAGAAAGTCATAACCCGAGCTCGATGTGAAACCATAACGCCCTTGGGGTGGCCAGTGGTGCCGGACGTGTAGGGAATGGCATAGGGTTGCTCTTCGGTGGCGATCGATGTGGCTACGCCCTCAAAAGAGGGGATTGGATCGCTCATCTTATGTTTGACCGAATCAGCGGGCAAAAGAGGCTCGCAACTGTCATGGAAGACGGTCATTTTAGCGCCACAGTCCTTTAGAATACGGGCGACTTCGGGTGCCGATAGTCGGTAATTTATAGTGGCAACCGCCACGCCCATCTCTGAGAGAGCGCTGATGTATTCGTAATACTCGATGCAATTGGGTGCAAGAATCGCGGCGGTATCGCCAGCGCGTAGCGACCAAAGGCGGTACGCAACATCTTTAATATTGTCTATGCGCTCTATAAGGGCGCCATAAGTACAACTGTCGTTCCCGGCTTTGACCGCCAGCTTATCGGGACTGCGTCGCGCAGAGGACCTAAGTCCACTTGTCAGTAAAAGCGGTCTCATGGATTGAGCCTCTTTTTCAGTGGTTGGGAAGTTTAAAAACGCCCAGTGCGTTAGTTCGCATAATCTGCTCGTAGCTGCTCTCTCTAAAAGCGTGCTCTTTCATTTCTCTGACCGCCCGCTCAGGGTCGATCACCGGCCAATCGGTGCCAAACATGACCTTATGGCTACCATAGCTATTCATGTAGTGCTTGAGCGAACTCGGCAAATGCTTTGGCGCGTAGGCATCTATACCGATGTAAATATTGTCGTGCTTCCATGCCATTGCAATCATCTCATCAGTCCACGGCACGCCAATATGGATACCAATCAATACTAACTTGGGGAAATCAAGAGCGACCTGATCCAACAAAATAGGTCGCGCCACAGACGGCAAGCGAACATCTTGTTGGTAAATGAGATTTTGACCGACCTGCATCATTATTGGGATACCAAGCTCTTCGCAGCGTGAATAAATGGGATAACACAGCGGCGCATCGGGGGGCATTTTGAACCAGTGAGGATAGAAGTGTGCGCCCACAAAACCTAGTTCGTTGACTGCGTAGTCCAACTCCTTCAGCTGGTCGAGCCCTCGTGTTGGGTCAACGCCCGCCAGACCGGAAAATCGATCTGGATGACTGCGGCAATAATCTGCTATTTGATCATAAGGGATTTCAAAGCTACCTTTCCAGGCACGGTCGCCAGCTCTTACCGCAATAAGAAGACTGCGCTCGATACCTGCCGCATCCATCTTCCGCAAATAGTCGTCAACCGTAACACCAGCACGCATGTCCTCAGGCATACGAATCTGCGTCATAAATTCCTTATCAAAGCCGGTTTGACCAGCGTCTACTTCACGTGGCGTGAACGCATTGACAACAATATCTATTGCGCTAGCTTTGGTCATTTTTCAGGCGCTCCTCTTGCTCTCTTCGCTGAGTGGTTTGTGCCAGTGCTGGAATGCCATAGTGCAATATCACCGCACTTAACGGTGCCGCAATACCGCCAACGATGGCCATTGACCAACCTACTTTTGATATATCTTCAAAACCATAATCTGTAATGAGCGCGACTAACGTTGGTCCAAAGCCAATGCCAATCAAGTTTAGGCAAAATAAATAAAGCGCTGACATTTGAGCTCTTAAATGTGGCGGTGTCGCCACTTGGATAGCCGATGCAGCTGCGCCAAAGGGAAATGCAGAAAAGAAAAATAGCAGCGCAAACAAAGCCACGGTTGCATTGATCGATTCGGTTAGCGGCATTAACAGGCAAATGGGAGTGAGGCAGATGCCAGCGAGTCTCGACGAGGTAAAAGGTGCTGAAATGTTACCGGCGCGCCTTAATCTATCGGTATGCATACCACCAACGACCATTCCAGAACCACCAAATATTAGAATTAAAATACCTAATAGAGGACCTACCTCTCCAGCTGAGAGTGAGTAAGCCCGGATGAAAAATGTAGGCGCCCACGCTAGAAAAGTATTAAATATTAAGCCAAGAAGTGAGTAGCCAATAAAGTGGAGCAAAAACGTAGCGGGCTCCTTGGCAATAAACTGAAAAATATAGGTCAAGCCATAATAGCTATCTTTAGAGGCTGTCTTGGCGCGGGCAGGTTCTTTTACCGTAAGCATTAACAGTGCGACGAGTAGACCAGGCAAACCCACAATGAAAAAGATAACTTGCCAGCCATCGACTATCCCAATCAGGGGTAATTCTGGCATTCTAAGCTGGAGAGCCGCTTCAACCGCGAGACCACCAATAATGAATGCCAGACCAGCACCCACATAAACGCCTGATGAGTAAAGACTCAGCGCTAGCCCAAGTTTATTTTTGGGGAACATATCGCTGATCATTGAATAAGCGGCAGGCGACAGGGCGGCTTCGCCGACACCTACGCCGACCCTAGCGAGAAATAATGTAGAAAAGCGTCCGGCGAGGCCGCACGCTGCCGTCATGATGCTCCAAACACAAATGCCGGTTGTAATAATCAATTTACGGGAGCGTTGATCAGCCAGTCGTGCTATTGGAATCCCTAGAAAGGTATAAAAAATAGCGAAGGCTAAGCCGTGAAGAAGGCTAATCTGAGTATCTGAGAGATAGAGATCGGCTTTAATGGGCTCTACAAGCAAAGACAGGATCGTTCGATCAACAAAAGAGACGGTGTAGGCGATGAAAAGTATCGCAAGGCCGTACCAACTACTCAAGGAAGTGCCCACTTCGATATTCTTAGGTTGTGTCGCCATAGTCAGCGCTGTTTGTTACGAGGGGTGTCGTGTCGCGTGAGCATTAATGACGCCGCCATACTGATTCCACATCATCAGTCGTGACCAAGTGTCCGAATAGTATTCCCATTGATTTTAGTGCCACCTCATGTCGATCATCTTCATACTCGGCGACGGCATCACTGACCACGAAGGTGCGGTAATCGCGCTGACTGGCATCTCGCACAGACGTTTCAACGCAGCAGTTGGTTGTAACCCCACAGACAACGACATTTTCAGCACCTAAATTCTTTAACACGCCGTCCAAGTTGGTACCATAAAAAGCGCTAGGGCGATTCTTATCAATCACGAAATCATCATCTAACGGCGCTAGATCATCAACTACTTCAACATCCCAAGTACCCGCCATCAGCGTTTTCCCGAGCTTTAGATCAGGCATCAATTCGTTAGCCATCATGCCACCGTCCAAGTAATCAGGGCGGTAAACATAGCGAGTATAAATGATGGGCACCGCCGCTTCTCGCGCTGCACTCACTAGCCGTCTACAGGGTGCTATCGCTGGTTGCAATCTGGCCGCGGGTAATCCAATCGCGTTCACCGAGCCTTCGTCGGAACAAAAGCCGTTTTGCATATCAATGACGAGCAGGACGGTCTTTTTTTTGGTCAGTAGCATTCTTTTCCCACAAAAAAAAGCACCCGCATCGGGTGCGTTTATTATTAATTGACTAAACTCAAATCAGTTAGTTCTAGCTCGGAGGGTAACCAACCAGGTTTGCGGTTCTCCTGGATAAATTGAGACAAAACCAAAAGGTGCGAAAGCCAGTGTGGCTGTATTGTACTCTTCATCAGTACAGTTACGGCACGACACACTTACACTGAATCGGTCGTCTGCACTTTCCCAGCCAAGCGATGCACTCACTAATCCAATATCGCCCGACTTACCTAAGTCCGTATTCTGTGGATCGGTAAAGTGGTCTTCTGTGTATTGATAGTCCGCGTTCAAGCGTATTTGTGAACCTCCATTAAGAGGCCAGATATTGGTCAGTCCGACCTTGAAGGACGATTCGGGTAGCCGCTGCAGTTCGTCTCCCAGAGCAGCACCTACTGCGGGGTCAACATTTTTGTATTCGCCGTCAGAAATTGCTGCGAATCCAAAGATGTCCAAGGTTTCGCTGACTCTTATGGTGGCTTCTACCTCGAGACCTTGCACTTTGGCGTCATTGGTAAATACCGCGAAGTTACCAGTATCAGGATCTGTGGCGGAATTAAAAAGGTCTTGGTAGTCGTAGAAGAAATACTCTGAGTTGATCCTTGCCCTGCCGTCCATTAGCGATGCTTTAAAACCGATAGCGAGAGACTCAATAATTTCCGGATCGAATGGCAGCACTTGAGAGGGATCATTGGTTCTTGCTGCCCAACCGCCCGCTCGGTACCCCTCGGTAAATGTAATATAACCATCTAAATCGTCATTAAAGGCATACTTCAAGCCGATTTTGGGCGTGAAATCGTTAAATTCGAGTTCGGTTGGCGTTCCGAGCGCATTCAGCGTCGCAGAGTTCCATGTCGGTATGCCGCCATCAATTGAAAAGCCAACGGGCACCCCGACTGCCGCCTCAATATCTATTGATTTTTTATCCCGGGTGTAGCGTCCACCCAGCACCAATGAAAGACTGTCTGTCAGGTCATAGGTGCCATCGAAGTACGCTGCAATACTCTCAACGTCGACGCGGTATTCACGCCCCAGCAAACCCCCGGAAAAGAATCTATCGCCGATGAATGAGTAGCTATCCTCGTCAAAGTAAAAAACGCCAGCCGAATATTGGAGCCGGCCATCCGCAGCGGTTCCACTAAACTTAAACTCCTGACTGAATTGGTCGCTGTCATTGATGGTGTACAACTCAAAGATGGGGATTGGCGAGTCGCTTAGATCGAGATCCCATTTTTGAAAGGTCGTCCGATCGGCAGTTATTGATTGAAAGCTTAGCGTTTCAGATATATCCCAGTTAACAGTCAAAGAAAGACCATCCGTTTCTGACTCATTGAAGATGTCGGTTACACTCGATGACTGGAATAAATCATCAGGAATACCGGTGAGAACATTCAGCGCGTACACGCCGTTCTGATCACTGGAACTGTCATCGGCAGTCATCAAGACTTCCACGGTGTCGCTGGGCAGCCACCTGAGTCCTGCACGCCAACCTGAAAAATCGAGGTCATTGACTTTTTTATTGAGAATGCTGTTGTCGACATAGCCGTCGCCCGTTTGAGAGAGCGCATTGAACCGAAGGAATAAGCGATCTTCTTGGAGCACCACATTTGCCATGCCTTTCACGTTGACTCGATCGAATTCTCCGTAGCTCAACTCACCTGAAAAAGCATTTTCATCTTGGGGCTTCGTAGTGACAACTTTGATGGCCCCGGCGTTAGTGTTTCGACCATAGAGTGTGCCCTGAGGGCCTCTTAATACCTCTACTCGTTCCACATCGTACAGGCTGAAGTTGTTGACTCCTTGTCGCGCGATATAGACATCGTCTAGATAAAACCCCATGGCTGTATCCACCGTGACAATTGACTCGGTAGTACCGACACCTCTGAGAAAAACAGTCGTGGCTGTACCCTGGCCGACGTTATTGGCGCCAATAAGGTTGGGGACATTATTGACGATATCCTTAACATTGAAGGATTGGCGTCTGTCAATTTCATTAGCATCAAATGCGCTTACAGCGAGAGGGACGTCTTGCAAGGACCCCTCTCGTCTCTCCGCAGTGACCAGTACCTCTTCTAAGGCTAGGGTTTCATTCTGAGAAAAGGCTGGTAGGGCGGTGGCTGTCGCCGCGATGATTCCAACGTATTGGATAAGTGGCTGATGGATCTTTTTTGTTTTAGGGGTTGGCATAGCTCATAGGTCCTTAGTAAAAACAAGAGAAAGCAAACGATCCTTGCACAGAATACAGCTGCGCGCGATCTTTTTTTAGCTGGGGAGGCGAGTGCATTTGAGCCGCCTATTGAATGGCGGTCAGATATTTTCACCATTCGCCAGTCGTACCACTGGCTAGGGTAATGCATCTTGCGGGCATCGACAATGCGCCCAGTGTTACCTGCTCACGACCATCCGGGACCTGCTGTCCGGGCTCTCAGTATAGGTAGTTCAGCTACGCAATGGCGGCTCAAGGCATAGATGCAGATACGTCGGTGGAGAGATCAAATTCTCGCATGACCTCGGCTACGGTCTTTACCGATGTTATATTGCCCAAACCCTTGCCGGCCTGCCAAAACTTAACATCGTCGCTAAAAGCAGACTTGCTGTAGTTCTTGATGCCTCTACTCATCAGCCACATACGGGCATACTTCTTGAGTTTAGGCTGCGTCAACATATAGTTTATGATTGGCCCGGTCGTTAACCCCCCCTTCATAATGTCGTCAGTTTTAATGACTGAGGAGTTATTGCCCGCGATTTTATTTGTCCAGACAATATCGCTTTCTGTGGAGTCAACAATAGCTTGCTTATAACCGTCGGTGATTTTGCATTCTTTGGTGGCTAAAAACCGGGTGCCCATTTGCACGCCAGCGTAGCCCATGTCTAGCACCTGCTTGACGTCGTTGGCATTACCCATGCCACCCGCGCAGATCATTGGAATATCGATATCGTGCAATTCCTCCATAAACTGTTCGGCCGACTGCACCCCTGTTTGACCGCCACCGCGCCAGTTGATGCAGTTAATACCATCGACGCCGCAGTCTCGCATGGCCAAGGCGACTTTCTTGTTGGGCACGTCGTGATACACCGCTATGCCGTGTTCCTTCGCTACCTTGAGCACTGCATCTGGCTTTCCCAGTGAGGTTAAAAAGAATTTAACGCCTTCTTCTATGGACACCTGCATCCACTCTTGCATTTGCTCATGGTATTTCTGGTTAGCCCCTCCAAACAGCGTGAAGTTCACGCCAAAGGGCTTGTCGGTGAGTGTTTTTATTAACTGCAGGCCAGCCCGAAAATCATGTCCGTAGAGCGACGTAAGCGTCACCGGCTGAACGACCCCGAAGCCACCATGTTCTGAGACTGCAGCGATAAGTTCAGGATTTGACCCCGGGTACATTGGTCCGCAAATGATCGGAGTTTGTGCGCCGGAATCCATTAGAAATTGCTGGGTGGATGTATTCATTCTAGGCCCTCTTTTTATAGGTCAGGCGGGTGTCCACGTTGGCAGTGATGCGGTCATTGCAGGCCCCCTGTTTGGCGCCGGGCGACATTTCACTGCCCACCGTTACTCAATTTAATATGGCATTATATATGCCATAAAAAGCCCTGACAATGCCCCATCAGTCCAGCTGGCCAGGAAAAGTCAGCGTTGGCAAGGGGTCTTTGTCTGAGTTCGATGCGTGTCAGTTAGGGGGGGAAACGACCTCAGGGCTGATCGCGCCACATGGCGATCAGCAGTGACAGGATCATAAAAAACATCACGCCGGAAAAAGGAAGCGCGCCAATGATCATGACCGAGCGCAATGCATCTAGCCCGCCAGTAACGAGCAGTGTGATGATCACCAAACCGAGTAATAGGCTCCAAAGGACAATATGTGGGGAGGCGTGATCCTGTTCTACCCCGCCAGATACGATCGTATTGACCACCAGGACCGCAGAATCGGCGGAGGTGATGAGGTAGGTCAGCAGCAAGACGACGCAGAGGCAGGCCATGGGAAATACCCATGGTGGTTGGAACAGAGCGTCGAGGGTGGCGAATAATTGCGCGGACAGATCTGCCTCGAGAATACTGCCCTGGGCGATTCCTGATAGCTCCAAGCTCAGCGCGGTACCGCCAATAATACAGAACCAGGCGAAACACATCAGTGACGGTAGGATGATAGCGCCGATGACATACTCCCGCAGGGTTCGCCCTCGGGAGACTCGGGCGAGGAATAAGCCGACAAAGGGCGTAAACGCAATCCACCATGCCCAGTAAAAAATAGTCCAGTTGGACTGCCATTGGCTGAGCGCCTGATTTTCTGCTGTGCTGGTGTCTGACCACACGGTGGTGGACATTGAAGGTAGGTCCGCAAGGTAGTCAACAATGCCCTGAACAAAGACCTCACCGGCAAACAGGGTGGCACCAAAAACCACAAAAATCAGCAGCAGCAACCACGACAGGGCCATATTAACAGTAGATAGCCACTTGATGCCCCGGCCAAGCCCTGACAGGGCCGACATCATGGATGCCGCCACAATAATAGCCACCGCTACCGCAAGCGCCATTGTTGTGGGTTGGTCGTTGTTGAGAATCCAATCCCAGCCGGTAATGCGGAACGCGCCATAAGCCAGCTGGGTGACGCCATAGCCTATGGTAACTGCAATACCAATGAGCGTCGCCAGAATAGCCGCGGTATCCACAAGCGCGCCTACCGTGGTGCCGGCTCTGCCGCCCAGAAGGGCGCTGAACGGTGCGCGTATGGTCAGGGGCATGCCGCGTCGGTAGGAAAAGTACGCTAGCGAGAGACCCACTACTGCGTAGCAGGCCCAGGGAGTGAGCCCATAGTGCAGCAGCGTCCACTTAAAGGCGTAGCCGACGTTTTCCCGACTGAGTGCGTCGGCATGTCCTTTAATGACGTCTGGATTGTTGCCAAAGTGGTAGAGGGGCTCTGCCGTGGAATAGGTCAGCATGCCCACACCGATGCCAGCGCCAAACATCATAGAAAACCACGCGAAGCGACTGAATTCGGGCTCGGTTGTCGCTGTGCCTAGTCGCTGTGCCCCGGTTTTGGGTAACACTGCGAGCACAATACACAGAGCCATGAACAGCCCTGTAGCGCCGATATACCAGGCGCCGAAGTACTCAATAGTCGCCCCCTGAATCACGAGCAATAGGTCGGCCGCGTCGTCGGTTGTCGAGGCCCACAACACGAGCACAACAATAATCAGCTTCACCGAAACGGCGATACCCCGGTTGTAACCCCGGTAAAACCCAGTGGTCTCGACGTTGGTAACGGAACTGTGCGGCATGATAATGCTCCAGATTGGCCGGATTTACCGGGTTCAAGCGCTCAGTTTATCGGCCTGAAGAACAGGCTAATAAGGGGTTATTAGCTCACGCTGCGCCCACCCTCTAGTTGACAAACACGACCCGTGATTACCCCTCAACATTGACACTTTATTCCGCGTCTACTTTTCTCACCTTGAGCAAAAACATCGTTGCGGGTGGCGCGCCGCATCCGAATAAGCCGCTCAGTACCCGCTCAGAGTTTTGGTGGGGAGGCTGTCGACCACATGGTCGGGTACAAAGAAATCCCGAAAGAGGTCAGCGCCTGGTGCAACGGCATACTGGTCAAAATCTGTGACGCCTTCTTCGCGTAACACCGTTTCATCGATATAGAAGTTACCGGAGCATGTGCTGGCGTTCCGGCACAGTATGGCATAGGCCGCGTCTGCCATAATCGTGACCAGTCGGCAGCCCTTAACCATGTCGTCGTCACCCAGCACATTGCGAACCGCAGCGGTATCGATGGCCGTAAGCGGCCAGAGTGAATTGACGGCGATCTTATCCGGCGCGAGTTCCTTGCTCATTCCCAGCGTACACAGGCTCATCCCCATTTTCGCGATCGTGTAGGCGACGTGCGGCGCGAACCACTTGGCCTCCATATCTAGCGGTGGAGCGAGATTGAGAATGTGCGCGTTGTCACTTTGCTTCAAGAACGGAATACACGTTTTCGATACTAGGAACGTCCCGCGCGTATTGATCTCATTCATCAGATCGTAGCGCTTCATCTGAGTGTCCAGTGTGCCGGTGGGACTAATAGCACTGGCGTTGTTAATGCAAATATCGATGCCACCAAAGGTATCAACGGTTTTTTCCACCGCAGCCTGTACTTGATCCTCGAAGCGGATATCACACAGAATGGGTAATGCTTGGCCACCAGCCGCTTCAATCTCCTTGGCCGCGGTGTAAATGGTCCCCGGTAGTTTGGGGTGCGGCTCCGCCGTCTTTGCCGCGATAGCGACATTGGCACCATCTTGTGCTGCGCGCTTGGCAATAGCTAGCCCGATACCCCGGCTGGCGCCGCTGATGAAAAGTGTTTTGCCCTGTAAGCTCATTGCGGTCTCTCTCTGTCTAAAGTGAGTTAGTCGTCGTTGAAAAGTAGTGAATGGTATCGTGTACCACGCGTTCGTGCCATGCGCTGGGCATTGTTACCGTTGACTAAGCTTCAAGGGCGACGTCGATACGCTTTCCGGTCTTTTTTTACTTGAACGCTGATCCTTGCGTCGGTCGATCGATTCGGTGACCATATACCCCTATGACGTTAAAGATTATCGGAGCAGCACCTGGACGGACCGGAACGGTCTCTTTAATGACGGCGCTTGAGCACCTTGGTTTTGGGCCTTGTCACCATATGAAGGCCTGTATCCAAAACGCGCAGCAAACCCAATGGTTCTTAGATGCGGCCAATGGGTTGCCTGTAGATTGGCAAGACGTATTTGAGCACTATCAGGCAGCGGTCGACTGGCCAGCATCCGCTTATTACCAAACGCTACTACAGACCTTTCCCGACGCCCTCGTCATTTTCAGCGATCGGCCTGCAAACGCTTGGTATGAGAGTGTTTCGAACACGATCTTTCGAGTCGTTCCAAGTTTGCCCCTCTGGCTTAGGATGCTTGTCCCTCACATTGATCGATGGGGTAAAATGGTCGATCAGACCATCTGGCAAAATGAACTCTCGGGTCAATTTGAAGATCAGGCCTTTGCACTTCAGTTTTTTAACGACCGGTTAGCAGAAGTGCGGCAAGTCGTTCCGCCGCAGCAACTGCTCGTGCATGCAGCCACTGAGGGTTGGGCACCGCTGTGTAGATTTTTAAATGTTGAGATTCCCGATATCCCGTACCCGCGCACCAATGAAGCGGCGCGAATTCAAAAAGCGCTCAACGTTCTCAAGGCACTCAACTATTTGCCGCACACCGTTGCAGCCGCTATCACTCTGACAGTCATAGCGCTTTTGGCGGGTTGATTTTTCGACGCACAAGACGGATACAAGGCTAGGAGCGAAAATGGCTTTCAGCATCTCTGTGCGTTAGCTACCTTGAACCGGCAGATGGCCCTGCCGTTTGCTCAAATCACGCTTGCATTGGCTCACTTGCAAATGACGTTTGGTCGTTCTCGGGCTGTGGCCCCCAGAATTCCATGCCGAGTCGCTGTCCGTGCTTAGACGGTTGCCCAAGCGCACAGTGCCCAGGGTAAAGCAACAATTGTCAAAAAAATTCTGTGACGTGATTTCAAAATTATTTTCCATTGTTGCGATTGGGGTTAACCATTGCACTATCGTTTGAGTCAAATAATTGGGCAGGCCTTTGAGGTGGGTTGCATATGATTTTTAAGGCGATAAACGTTGCCGGCCAGCCCATTGGGCGGGCTGATCGAAGCCGGCCAGCGCTTTGCTGTTATTGGCATAGTCGCCAGATTTATCATGGAGCACCGAGGTGATGCTCCGGGCTTGCCAGTCGTGAAACAGACTGCGCATCATTTCCATCAGTGGGTGGCAGTGCGGGATAGTGTGCAGCGCCGTTATCAGAAATCAGCGCGATGATGACTGAGGTCGCCAGCCAAATCTGGTTGGATATCCCGAAGGGTGAAATGCCACACGCCATCTGTGCAAGTGAAACTGTCGTGGTAATGGCCGATAAAAATGGGTTGCAGGGGAAAGTTAGGAGGCACCGCCTGATTAACCGTGATGTAGCACTGAGCAGTGGCAGTCTTGCCGTCGGGTGCCACCTCTACTTGAATATTACTCATCACGTGTTTGGTGTTGGGCTTGCCTTCGTAAAGGATGATGTTTTTCAAGGTCTCCATAACAGCAGCCGAACCAGTGTCGCCACCGGTGGGGTCACCCTGCACTAGCCAGGTGCCTTGACTGAACAGATCGGCAAACCCTTGCAGGTCGCCGCGATCTATCCGGTAACAATACTCGTTCATCAGTTCTAGAATGCTGTCTTTGGCACTGTCCATGGGGTAACTCCTTGCCGGTGGCGTATGTGACGACTACTTGTCGGGGCGCGCGTTACAATCCGGATTTACCCGCCTCTCGTTGCATGGGCATGTATTCCGAGAAACGAGGACCGCCGGGCATGGCGCCGGTTGTAATCCCCGCGTCGACGGTCAACGTGTGGCCCGTGGTGTAGCCGGACTCGTCGCTGGCCAGCCACAAGGCGGCATTGGCAACATCTGTTGCCAGTCCCGGCCGGTTAACCAGTGGAGATTCATCGGCCAACATTTTCATCGTTTCATCTATCGCTTTGTGATCATGCAGATAGGCATCGGCAACCATTGAGGTAGCAACGCTATAGGGTGCAATGGCGTTCACTCTAACCCCATAGCCACACACCTCGGTGGCGACATTTTTAGTCAGCCCTACAACTGCATGCTTGGCGGCTGCATAAGCATGGGGAGCCAGGCCACCAGTGAGGCCGGCGACGCTGGACATACTGATAATAGAGCCGGATTCCTGTGGTTTCATTACTCGTGAAGCGTGCTTCATGCCGAAAAAGACGCCATTGAGCAGCACCGCAAGCGTGGCTGTCCACTCGGCTTCTATGGCGGTATCTATGGGCCCGAGTGCGCCAACAATACCGGCATTGTTGAACATGATATCCAGTTGGCCGAACTCACTGACGGCAAGGTCGACCAGTGCCGCAACATCGTCTTCCACAGTCACATTGCACTGACTAAACACTGCCTTATCACCCAGCTCAGCACTGAGGGCTTCGCCTACGTCTGCCTGTATATCGCCTAAAACGACACGGCAGCCTTCCTCAATAAATCGTCGTGCGCTGGCCTCACCGATACCACTGGCTGCGCCGGTAATAACAGCGACTTTTCCTTCGAGACGACTAGACATATTGCTCTCCTGATCAGTTGTTTGTTGAGTATAGCTTTTATTTTGAATTCATTGGCTGAGCCAGAGCCAGCCGACTCCTTCTCGGCACCGACAAGTCAGACTGTCTGCGCCACGCTTGTTCGCAAACGCCTCTGGCATGTCCTGCGGGCAAGCAGTGTATGTCTGACTTATAGCCAGCAAAAAAAACGCACGCCCTATCTTAGATGGGGCGTGCGTTGTTTGCTAACGACGAAACCGCCGCGTGTTGGCGATCAATTGGCGCCGAACTGGTAAGTCACCTCCGCGCCCCAGGTACGAGGTGCCCGTGCCGACGCATAGGCCCACAAGCCAGAGACATTCAAGCCGTGCGCCCAGCCGTCTTCGCCAGTGAGATTGCGGCCGAAAACGCTGAAGGTCAGACCGTTGACGGCGTAATTAATTGACGCATCGATGATGTGTTGATCGTCATTCGCCAACTCTTCCCGGTTAGTCTGCTCAATAAAGTGCTCACCCAGGAATCGGTAAGATCCTCGCAACCAGGCGTCACCGTTACCCATTGGCCATTCGTAGGTGGCATTCACTGAGCCCGTAAAATCGGGTGCACGGCGGAAGTCCAACCCACTGTTGTCGACAATACCACCAGGGCCACTGTCGAAAGTGAATTCATCGTACTCCGAGTCGAGATAACCCAAGTTTGCACTGATACTCAGACTTTCAGTGAGGATGGCCTGCAGCTCGAGCTCCACACCCTGCATGGTCGCATCAGCCGCGTTGAAGACGGAGATCCGCTGCCCTGTCGCGCCCTCAGAGGGCAGGCCTATCTCTTCCTGCTTATCCTCATAGTCCATGTAGAAAATGGCGCCATTCAGACGTACCCGCTGGTCCATCCACTCAGTTTTAAAGCCGAGTTCGAAATTATCGACTGTTTCTGGGTTATAAGGTTCGGTAGCAGAGAGCAATTCGTCGACTCGCCCGTTGAAGCCGCCGCTGCGATAGCCCTTGGCATAGGTGGCGTAGAGCATGGCGTCGTCATTTATCCGGTAACGTAGGCCAACCTTAGGCGTAAACTCCTCCCACTCTTCACTGGGATCGTCACCTTCGGTGGACAAGTTGCCTCTTTGCTCCGATAGTTTTTCATCTTCGGTATAGCGACCGCCCAGGGTGATGGTCCAGGCGTCGTTAAGTGCATAGTCCGCCTCAAAAAATATCGCCTGGGACTCTGTTTCTTGGTGGGTGTTCTGCGGGATGTCCAACACGACACCTGGGACAACGAAAGTAATCCAACTCCGCAGGCGAATATCGTATTCGGACTCCCAGAAGTAAGCACCAGCCACTAACTTGAACGGACCGCCGTCGTCATAGGTAAACCTGAGTTCATGACTTGTCTGCTCGTACTCGGCTGGGCGATCTGTGCCAAACAGCATAGGAGCATCTGCAGTAAAGTTAGTAACCACCGTCTCCCGTGTTTCATAAGCACCGTAGATGTAGTTCATGGTCAGACTGTCGCTGATATCCCATCGGGCTTCAAGAATATGCGTGTCGGCATCGAAGGTGGCGTCATCATTATTCGGTATCAAATCGGCAGTTAACGAGGTCACTATTCCAAGTGGAGCGGGATTTAACGACGCCGTCGTGGGTTCAAATTTAAGCACGTTGGTGTTGTAACGATCTCCCGAGCTCGGCGTAGTCACGGATTCAGCGCATAGTCCAAAGGCCCCACAAAACAGCGTATCGGGTTGTGCCATATTTACCAGCGGCGGCGTATCCTGATTGGTTTGTTCCTCTTGGTAGGTGTATTCAAATTCTAAGGTCTCAGTGGGATTCCACAGCAGGTTAATGCCCAAGGACTGGTAGTCGATCATGCCGTCGTCCTCGCCAGTGCTAATGTTGTCGAAATAACCTTCCTGCTGATCATTTTTCGCGGCGCTAAGTTTTACCGCTAAATCGTCGGTAATGCCGACATTGACCACCGCGTCGAGCCAGTAGGTGTCGTAGTTGCCGACGCCGGCGCGAACTTTACCGCCCAGCTCGCCGGTGGGTCTTGTTCTGTCAATATTAATCGTTCCACCAATCGTGTTGCGGCCAAACAGCGTTCCCTGAGGGCCACGCAGAACCTCCAGTGAAGCAAGGTCAATACTCCGCATAATTGCCCCGCTGTTGGCGCCTATAAAGAGCCCGTCAATGGTGACGCCGACGGCAGGTTCGAAGTTTTTCTCAACATCTGCTACGCCGATACCACGAATGTACATGGCCGCGTTACCACCGGGGCCTTGTGAGGTGTCGTCGATAATCAGGTTGGGTGAAATGAAAGCGAGATCTCTAATATCTCTGGCGAAGGTGCGATCGATTTCAGTTCCAGTCAACGCACTAACCGATAGTCCGACATCCTGCAGGTCTTCCTTGCGTTTACGCGCTGTGACAACGATTTCTTCTAGAGCGAGTTCCTGCGCGGTAGCAATCGGCGAAACCGTAACGCCGAGAGGGGCGGTGGCTACAGCCAGTGCGGTGATTAACAATTTCTTTTTCATAAGTAGTCTCCGGGTCTTTAGTGGCTTATATTGCTGGGGGTTATCTTTATTCTTGCGTTCAACACTTGTTATGCGTTCTCTGGCGCCGATAAAACGGTACCTGGAACGGGGTTGAAATAATGAATCTTTACGTTGCGCTGCAGTATCTTCCAGACGTCCCCGCGGCGTTGTAGCTGATCGTAATAGGTGGCGCCTACAATAGTGCAGGTAGCTTCGCCTGCCAACGTGCCCATACAGTCCACATCGCAGACGGCGTTTGCATTGTCTTCGTCGTCAAAGTGAATGTGCAAGTTAGTGGTCAGGTGATGGGATTCTCCCCATGCGGGCCACAGCGCTTCATATATTGCTTCGTGAATCCCGGCATGACCCTCAAATTTACCGAAAGGCGGGCCGATATCCCACACGCAGTCTTCCCACCAGATGGCAAGAAAACGCGGGTAATCGCGTTTGTCGAAGCCATGGCAGTAGTCGGATACAAGATCGCGAATGGCTGACCGACTTTCGAGCTCTGTTACCCTTGCTACTAGCGCGTTTATCGTTGCTGCGTCTGTGGACATCCTAGCCTCTGCTAGATCTTGGCGTTATTAGTACTTATTTACGCCGCCAGTGGGTGCACGGTATCGTTAACTCAACTTGTTTGTTGCGAGCAAGCTTATAGAAATCACCTTCCAAGTCAACAGTATTAGTGGGTCTACTATCGCCACGTTAACGGCCCTGCCGGAATGGGCATCGGGCGCCGCTGCCTTCACCGCGTGGCTGCGCTTATGCGGGAATACAGGCGTAGCGCCCAAATAGGCTCATAGCGTGGGCAGTTGAAGGTAGAAAAGCTCGGCTGCCTTGCTGAGCCTTGTCTAGTGCGTTGCTGACCGTTGTCTAGTGCGTTGCTGACCGTTGTCTAGTGCGTTGCTGACCGTTGTCTAGTGCGTTGCTGACCGTTGTCTAGATAGTCACTTGAGTCCTGGCATGCCTAACCAACTCGGGTTGAGTGGTTCTTTTTCCCTTGTTTATCCGATCAAATCCTTACATACGGGAAGCTGTGACTCAATGCTCGACATCGCTCTTGGCACTGGATCCACTAAAAGGCACCCTCTATGGTCAAGGTGTAGGAGTAACCAAAGCGTCTACTGCGACTTTCAGAAAATAACACCTCATCAGTCAATCGATCGGCGTAGACTGTTCGTCGGTATCGATTTTTTGACCCGATCAAATTCCAAACATTGAACCTTATGGTCAGTCCTTTTACGTCTTTATTTTCCACATAGACATTAACAATACCTGGGCTTTTATTATAAAAACTGACTTCGTCAATTCTTACCCCAGGCGCGATCTCCTCATAATCTATTGAGGCACCCAAAGCCCAAGGCGTGTCCTCAAAATCCTGCCTTACACTAAGGGTGTAGGACTTGTAGAATTCGTCACTGATTTTTCGGTCGTTACCTACTATCGGATCGGCCACTTTGGAGTTCACGTAACCCAATGAGAGATCAGCTCGACCACCCTGCCAAAGAAGCTCGTCGCTCAACACGGTGATGTCAAAGAAACCGCCATAAAGTGTAGCAGTGTCGATATTTCCCGGTGCTTGCCCGCCACCCTCTATCGGGATGCCGTCCACGATATCTTCAGCATCCTCATAGAAAAGATTCAGTGTTAGGCTGCCCAGCGCTCCGAGTGATTGCTGAGTCTCAATGTTTAGATTCCACGCTTGTGGTGGAACCAGGTCAACATTGGTGACGTTCTCGCGGTCCAGATTGACGTCAACCGAGGCGATGAAGTCAAAAAAGCTCAGCTGACCCACCAGGCGTTCAAACTTTGCAGACAGAAAAAGCGTATCGGTGGGCTTGTAGTTCAGGGCGAGAAATCCTTTCGGACGAACGAAGTCGCGAGTGACATCTGAGCTGCCAGTTTGACTAATTTTCGAATATTCAGCGCCCAGGGTCGCCTGAAGGGTCAGCCGCTCATTGAGCCGTTTACTCACATTGAGTGTTGATTCTACTCGCGTCTCTTCAACTCGGGAGTTCGCGCCGTCCAGATCGATTGCGTTTACCTCGCCCTGTCTATTGAGCTCGTCGAGCTCAGATTCAATGTCGAGCGAGTTCTCAGCACCTTCAAGTGACCAACGCCACTGACTATCGAACGCTGAAAAACCGAACTCAGCTCTTACGATTGACTCCGCCTCATCCGCCTGGCGCGAAAAAATTGACCCTACGGTCGCCCCTTCGGCATTCGATGTCGTCGTGCGATCCACCGTGGGACTCGATTCGAATCGATGCAGCCCCATAAGCTTCAGTCGCCCCGCGCCTAAGCTGAATTCGTAATCGGCGCCAATCTCAAAGTTATATTCATCCTCTGATTGCTTCAGAACCCGTGTGCTGGCCTCGGGGGTTCCGGTTAGGCGCTCCGATTTCTCGGTCACATTGGAATAATAGCCATTAACCTCCCCCACAAGATTGAACACGCTACCTGACGTCATCTCTTTCGAGTAGGAGCCTGAAATATTGGGCCTATCGAATAGGCGACGACTTTCTTCGAAACGCCTATCGGTTATCTCGAGTGTCGAATCGCTAACAATTTCATATCCTGATTCTCCAAAGGCTCGTTGCTGGTTCGCAACGCTCAAGGTCCACTCAGAGTTATTGCTGGCGCCAGTCATCGCTACACTGAATTCGCGGAGACGTTTCTCGGTGTTGTTTCCTGTCGGTCGTATTCTTGGGGAATAACGGTATAAGCCCGTAATGTCCTTGTCAGAAGCTGTAACAACGTTAACCACCTGCCCCGAAATGCCGCCTATATCAAGGCTCGCGCCGTCCAGGATCTCAATCCGTATCACGCTGTCGACCGACAGCCGCTCGAGCGCCTGAGTCGGCCCGTTAGACTTACCAGATATACGACGTTCATTAATCAAAACATTGGTATCAGCCTGACCAAAACCGCGATCGTCCCCGCCCTCGTCAATGCTAAATCCGGGGATTTGTTTCACCAAATCGAACGCCGATCTCGGTGCGAATTGGGCAAAATCACTAGGTAGATAGGTCTGCCGCACACTCTCTGAGTGACTGGGAGACGCCTGAAGTGCGCACGGGTTTGCTAGCAGCAGCGACAGGCTACACGCTGCGCACAGACAGTTAAGATAAATACGAAGTTTCAACGGCATCAGGACTTGCTGCTTACCCATAGCGGAGTCGGGCGAAGAGGCATAAGTATAAAACAAAATGCCTGCCCGCGTCATGAACACGGGCTCGAATATGCCGGGATTTCTCGCTGTTATGATACTTGGGGGAGCACAGCCCCAGACATCGCCACCTGCCATTCGGCGGGTTATTGGTGATTTGCTCCACGCCTTTGCCGCCTTTGGCTGGCGTGAACACTGCTCGATCACCCGTCGTTGGTGCTGAACTGGTGCGCCATTATTTGAGCCGCTACCGCGACGGACTGGCGATGTGAGACGCTCCGAATACGGGTTGTCAGAACCGGTTCCAGCTAGAGCGGGGTGCCATATTCACCCGAGCTGCGCATGGCCCAGTAGGCTTCATCGATGGCCCGGGTTATGGGCCCGTTGGGGTTGGCAATGGGTCTGCCCGACACCTCGCGTACGGGCAGCACGCCCCCGGCGGTACTGCAGGTAAACACCTCGTCGGCCGCGTACAGGTCAAAACTGGTCAGCTGGGCCTGAGCGCAAGACACCCCAATGCGCTCGGCCAGCTCCAGTACCGTGGCCCGGGTAATGCCGTGCAATATGCCGCTGGCCGGGGTAAACAGCTGGCCCTTCTTCACCACGAATATATTGCTCGCCGCTGCCTCGGCCACGTAGCCCTGGGTATCGAGCCACACGGCATCGTCATAGCCTGCCTCTAAAGACTCCAGCCGAATAAGCTGTGAATTAAGGCGATCTAGACACTTAAAACGGGGGTCCAGAGTATCGGGGCTAAAACCCCGACTGGCACTGATCATTAGGCGAATACCCTCCCGACGCTGGGTGTCATCGGCCAGAAAAATGTAAGGCGCCGCCCAAATCATTTCGGTAGGCACGATTTCCCGCGGGTCGGCGACAACCCCGTCGGGAACGCCCCGGGTTAAAATAAAACGAATGCTGGCGTCGGCCAGTTGATTGCGACGCGTGGTTTCAATAATGGCGTCGCGCCATTGCTCCCGGGTGAGGCGTGTTTCCAGTCGTGCTGCCCTCACCGAATCGAAGAAGCGATCGAGGTGTTCTTCCAGTTTAAAAATAATGCCCTGCCATGCAGAGACGACATCAAAAATACCGTCACCTAAAAGAAACCCCTGATCTAGGGGAGAGATTCGCGCCGCCGACAACGGCAGGTAGTCGCCATTCATGTACAGGGTGGGCTCGGTAGAAACGTCTGTTAATGTCGACACGATTGACACCTCACATGGCCGGAGTTTTTAGGTAGGGTAAGATCGCTTGAGTACTGCAGTTCTACCACCGTTTTATACCATCTTAACCCAAAAAAAACACGACGCTTGCCAGTTCTGGACCAGGGCATTGCAACCCATAGGCAAGGCGTACATCGGACTGTTTATACGCATCCACCCTGGGGTTATTACCATCGCTAGCGGATAGCGATGATCTATAAACCAACGATGAATCTACACGCTACAGCGGTTAATAGCTCAGCTACGCCGCCGTAAATTCTTCTTTTCCTTACCGCGGTTTAAATTTAAGGTGAAGACTGTCTCGCCACACCTTGTTGGAGCGCGTATGTCAGACACGGAAAAAGGGCTCGATTGGGCCGCTATTGAATCCTGGGATCGCAACTATTACCTGCACAACACCATGGCTGCCTCAGAATACACCTTTACCGGTGTTGAACGGGTCGACGGCAACTACATTACCCTGGCCAATGGTGCGCGCTTGCTCGACTTCCAGAGTCAGCTGGTCTCCGACTCACTGGGCCACCGCCACGACGCCCCCCACGATGCCATCAAAGAAGCTATGTCGCGTTATGGCCACGTGTTTTTTGGCATGGCCACCGACTATCGCGCGCGAGCCGCCAAGCTGCTCATAGAAGATGTACTGGGCGCCCCTAAATCCTGGGCCTCCCGGGTGCGCTTTTTAACCTCGGGAACTGAGGCGGTAGAAAATGCCGTTCAGGCGGCACGACTGTTCACGGGCAGGTCCCTTATCATGACCCAAGCGCACTCGTTCCATGGCATGGCCAGTGGGTCCACGTTTTTGCGAGGCTACCGGGGCAACCTCACGCTGCCCGGGGAGGGCGGCTTTGCCCAAGTCCGGGATATTCCCGGGGTACCGGCACCGGGCTTCCTGCCCATACCACCCCCGGAGCACACCGATTTTCAGGCCGATGGCAGTCTGCCATCTCTCGTCGCCACTGAACAGTTGATCCGGGCCTGTGGCCCGGAAAATATTGCCGCCATTATTACCGAGCCAATGTTCGGTGCTGCGGGGCTCATGCCCCATGCAAACTACTACCGCGATCTTTATCGATTACTGCAGCAATACGGTATTTTGTGGATCGACGATGAAGTGCTTTGTGGCGCCGGTCGGCTGGGCGAGTGGTTTGGTTATCAGCTCACCGATGGCATTGAACCTGACATTATGATTGTCGGTAAGGGCATTAATGGCTCCTCCCTGCCGTCCGGAGGCATGGTCGTCAACCATGCCATTGGAGATTTTCTTGAATCGGCCCGCTGGTGGAGTGGCAGTACTTGGGACGGGCACCCATTGGTCTGCGCCAGTATTGTGGGCACCCTCACCTATATGCTGGAGAACGATATCCTCACCACCGTCAAGGCTCGTGGTGACTACCTGCGTGCGCAACTGGAACAACTGGCAGCACGGCACTCACTGATTGGACGAATCTCGGGAGCCGGGCTGTATTTGGCGGTGGATCTTGTCAATGACCAGGGCACACCGTTACTGGAAGCCGACCGCTATACCGCGTTCAGTGGCGATCTCACGCAGTATCCCAACGCCATTATCTCGGGCGCCTGTGCGGAAAAAGGAGTCTTTCTGGGGGGCTTTGTGCCCAACACCATAAAATGTGCCCCGCCCTTTACTATTACCGAGGACGAAATCGATACCGCCATGCAGGCCTTTGATTTCGCCCTACAGCGCCTGGCGGAAACCTACACGGCATCACAAGGTCAAGTCCGGTGATTCGCTGTGGATCATGGCTAAGTGCTATGGTCTTGGGGTTGAGTGGCTACAGCGTCTTAATTAACTTGATCTAAAAAAATACCTGCAGCTAGGACAACAGGGGAATTCCCAGAGCTAGTAGCAGACATTCCATTCGAGGTAAGCTCAGGTGGACATCGAGTGAGTAAAAGCGTTTTTGTCGGATTTGGTTTGACGTTCCGACCGCTCGCCGAGAGCACGCAAGACGTACTGGAATGCTGGGACTCGGATGCAGTCACTGACGAACAGGGCGCTTGCGTGATCGACAACCCTCGCAGCTTGATGCAGCGAGAGCCCGAGATTGTGGCAGCTTGCAAGGAGAGAGGTGGACAATGACCCCGACACGTAGAGAATTTCTGAAGACCACCAGCGCTATAGCGGTCGGCCTCGCCGCGGCTAGAGCCAGTGCTTCGAGCCCTGAAACTGAGGATGGCCCGGGCGCGGCGAGCGCTCCGGCACCCAAGCGTATCCTCATTCTGGGGGGTACAGGCTTCATTGGGCCGAACATGGTCCGCTACGCGGTGGAGCGGGGTCACGAGGTCACGATCTTCACTCGAGGGCGCAGTCAGATCGAGCTTCCGGCTGGGGTCGAACGTCTCGTCGGAGACCGCAATGACGACCATACCGCTCTCGAGGGACGGACGTGGGACGTCGTGCTCGACAACAACGCCCGAGATTATCGTTGGGTGCAAAAGAGCACCGAGCTACTGAAGGACGCCGCATCGCATTACCTCTTCGTGTCTTCCATCTCGGCGTACGCGCTCGAAGGCTTCGGATGGGACTACAAGGATCGAGTCTTGATGGAGCCGATCGTGGGCGAGGACTACAAACGGATCTCTCCGCCTGAGGGTTGGGCTGATGGGGACGACGCAGACTACGGCCTCATGAAGTCGCTCAGCGAGGACATCGTCCACGCGGCGTTCCCGGGGCGTACCGCGGTGGTTCGACCGGGGCTGATCGTCGGGCCGGGAGACCCCACCGACCGATTCACCTATTGGCCGGTCCGTATCGACGAGGGTGGAGAGGTCTTAGCCCCTGGAAACCCCCAACACGCCAATCAAATCATCGACCAACGCGATCTCACGGAGTGGATCGTCCGTATGGCAGAGAACGCCACTACGGGCGACTTCAACGGCGTGGGTCCGGACCGTCGCCTAACGATGGGTGAAATGCTCGAAGACATCGGCACCGTGGCCTCGAACCCTTTCGAGCTGACCTGGATTCCGGAGGATTTCCTCGAGCAGCACGAGGTCCGGCCGTGGAGCGACCTGCCGGCGTGGATTCCGGGAGATGCCCTGATGTTCGTTGCGTATCAGAAGTCGGTCGACGCTGGCTTGACCTTCCGGTCGCTGGCCCAGACCTCCCGGGATGTGCTCGAGTGGGACAAAGGCCGTCCGGCGGCGGAGCGCGCCGATCGTCGCTTCGGCTGGAGCCGCGAGCGCGAGCGAGAGGTGCTCGACGCGTGGCATGCGGCTAAACCGTAGTTCTGTGAAATCCCTTCTTATCGCAGGCACCATCGACTATCCGAGACGATAGCGGAGTCTTGGTGCAGCATTGAAACTAAGTTCGAGGTAAGCTCAACATGGTATGGAGCAAGTAAGAGCGGTTTTTGGCGGATGTATAAAAAATGGCAGATGATATAAGGATAGCCGCTTTACCTGCTGTAACATTTCGGTGTCCCGATGCGCCTAGCGGAATTATTTTGGCTTAAAAAATATGTTTACTATTAGGAAGGCTTTTACCGGGGTTCAATCACAGGTTGCAGTTTTTTCAATGGTTGGAAACGAACGATATTTCTTGCCACATTTTCTTGCGCATTATCGTGCCATGGGTATTAGCGAATTCCATTTTCTAGTCGACCGTTCAGACGATGGCACACTCGAGCTGCTTATCGAACAGCCGGACTGCGCTGTCATAACCTCAAGACATAAGTTTGGAGATCAAGTTACCGTGACAATCGGAGGGCGACGGTCCCGAGCTCGCTTTGCTACTGTCGCTAAACTTGCCGCAGCTCGAGCCTATTTGATGGACCGATGGTGCCTAATAGTTGATGCCGATGAGTTTCTAGTGTTACCACCCAATATTGCTAATGCTGACAGTTGGAGGCAAGTGCTGGAGGAAAACCATTTAGACTGTTGTCGTGCGCTAATGGTGGATTGCTTTCCACGCCGGTTGAGCGACGTAGAGTCCGGCGCAGTATCGTTAAGTCCTTTTGATAATGCGCCGCACTATGACTTGCTCAGCTGCCAATGGCCATCAGGGGAACCTAAGCCGTCTTTTATCTCTTACCAGCGCGCCGTGAGGGCACGCATGACTGAGAAACTTACAGAGCTACACCCTGAGAGCGCAAAGCTTCTTAGTCAGGGGGTGCCACAGATGTTGTATAAAACACCCTTGCATAAAGTGACTCCCAACACGTTTCAAAACCATCCACATGACACGAATCACTGTGCCTCAGATCAAATTCAAGTTGCTCTAGCGCATTTCAAGTTTTTTCCTGGGTGGCAGGCCAAAGCGCGTGATGCCGTTAACGAGAAGCAGTACATGGGTGGCTCGATTAAGTATCAGCCGCTTGTACTGGCCACTGAGCAGCTAACGAATTGGTCGATGTTGGGAGAGCATAGCATTGACTCAAGAGAAAGACCGATAAGCGAATCGCCCATGGTATTTAATCGATTAATTAGCGGTGCAAGTACTACTTCGAACCTGAAACGGTCGGGTTTTGCTTTTAAAACCATCGTTTGGCAACTGCCTAATCGTGCCGGTACGCCGTCGCTTCACATTGCAAACAGGGGTGAAAGATATTCAACGGTCACTGGCGTTGCGTGGATTGACCAAAACTGGCTCGTCGCTGCTCATAGGGACGGGATGAGCGTAGCGCTGTTTGATACTCGGAAGGGTGAAGACCCTGTGGCAATCGCTGAGCTCCCCCATCTCGTGGACAGTGTTGATGTAAAAGCGACGGGTAAAGACATATGGGAGGTGGCGGTGTCAGGTTGTTGGCACGCTAACTATACAAAGCTGCGACTTATCTTTAATGCGATACCTAAGTTTGAAAGATTGAGTACACAGTGGGATAACCGAGAGACCTTCTGCCACGGTGTTAGCTACGATTCAGATGGGCGACTATGGCTGGCACTCCATACCGGAAGGGATCCGCGCATTGAAATTGATGGTGGGCAGTGCTGGCGCTTACCTAAGCCATGGGGTTGCAGACACGTTTGCTTCGATAAAGCGACTGGAGCCGCCTACGCGATAGCAGTATCTGATAATCCGAAGCGTGCTGCTTACAGCCCAGTGAAATTAAGGGTTTATACATTATCAGCTGGTAGCACCACTTGGGCGCTGTTTTCTGAGTTAGAGAATGTACACGCCGATGCAGCGGTCATTTTTGAAAATATTTTGTGGATCAATGACCAATACGCTGACCGAGTTTTAGGTCTGTCGCTTGTAAATGGGGACGCGGCACTTGGTGTCGAGAGCAACGGTGATAAAAAATCCCGGCCAATTTATCAGCTAAAAATGAAAGGACTCTCATTCCCCCATGGTATTGCGGTTTCTCCAGAGGGTGTCATGGCGGTCTCTAATTATGGAACCAGTAGCATTTGTTTTATTAATTTGCCTGTGGTTTCAGGAACAGGTTTCCAAAACAGCGCCATTCCGACGCAAAGCGGGTAGGGCCATCATTCCGGCCGCCCCAACCCTTCGGGCCTACTTCGACACCGTCGGCGCCATATGGTGTGTCGACGTATGGCTAGTTAGGGAATGGAATTCAGGAGGATACCGGTCAGGCCAGCGACGCGCTCTTTGCTTTCAGGGCTCTCAGGCTCAAGGTCCAGGATATACGCTTCTATCGCTGCGCGCCAAAGCAGCTCAGACTGGGTCGCGCCTGTTTGTGGGCTCGAAAGGCTGTCCCCGGGAATTACCCCCGCAAGAATCCGCCCTTTGTCGTAGCCCGCCTCATCCTCTGCCAGTTGCGGAAAAAGGCTGAAAAACGCATTGATGTCATCCGAACGGGGCCCACCCTCGGTGACGATCGCTAACCCAATCATATAGTCGGCATGGGCCGTAACAACCCGATAGCCCTTACTTCTCAAGTTATCATTGATAGCGTTCTGAAGCTCCACGCCCAACACTAGCCTTGACGAATTCTGCGCACTAGCCCACAGGGGCGCAGCGTACCAAGCAAAGCTCTCACCCTGCACCGGATTAAAACTTCCACCAGCAAAGGATATGGCTGAGTAGATATCTGACACCGGCTGACTCGTGGGCTCCCTAGAGGACACGGCGCAACCCGTCGTCACGATTGCCAGGACCAGGAATACCATACTTTGGGAATGCTTTTTCACAGTTTTCTCCAGTGCTGGAACGAATTTCATACCCAATTGTAATGCAAAGGGTCGCGTTCAATCAGTCTCAATGTGTATTCTCACGGTTATTGTATGTGCAAGCGCCTAAGAGTTACACTAGCCACTTTTATTATCTAGGAATACCTCAATGAGATTTACTCTACAGCGCGCCGGCACATCACTCTGCCTAGCGGCCAGCATACTCATTTTCGCGGCATGCGCCTCACGACCTGTCCCAAAGGTTGATTACAACCCCGCCTTTGATTTTAAGGGCATCAAGACACTGGCATTCTCCGAAACCTCCGCATCGGGCGATAGCGTCAAGGCCATGCTCAGCGATATGGAAGTAAGCCGTATTAGCAACGCCCTGGCAGGCGCAATTGAAGCCAAGGGTCTGCAAATAGTAGAGGACGAAGCCAAGGCAGATGCCCTGATCAATTGGCACCTTGTGGCACAGGACAAACAGGATCTTCGCACCCAAACGACACCCAGTGCCTATGGCGCATACGGCGCATACGGCGTATACGGCGGATATCACCTCTACAACAGTACTGCGCTTTACAATTGCTGGGACTGCGGGAACACAGAAATTATTGTGCACGATTACACCGAGGGTACGTTCATTGTAGACATCGTAGACCCGACGATGAATAAGTCCGTGTGGCGTTCGGTCACCCAATCTCGCCTGAAAGGTAAATTGAAAGAAGACCCAGCAAACTACACTGCCGCTGCAGCGCTGATAATGGCCGACTTCCCTTCATACTAGATACCCTTATCGGCGATACCGACGCGGCGTGAGCATAAAATTATTTTTTGCACGAGCGAACCGGCCAGACAGTTGCATTGCCACTTACCCCGGGGCATAGGCCTGTTTGTCGCATAGCGCTAGCACCGACATCATGGCAGGCATGGAATGACTAATACCGGCGACCACATGCCGAGAATCGTTATGGCTAAAACAGGCGTTCCAACAGGCCTGGCGCGAATGCCGCTATAGTGGCAGTCTACTAAGGATAAAATATGCGCAAACTCGTCAATGACCGATTGATTGCCCCGATAAAGGCCTTGCTGTCCCAAGGCCTATCGCCGAAAAAGCTAGCGCTCGCTTTGGCTGCAGGCTGCGTTCTTGGTGTAACGCCCCTACTGGGAATATCCTCCATTTTAGCGGTGCTTGTTGCCTATGTATTAGGGCTCAATCAGGTAGGGATACAAATCGGAAATTACGCCATGTATCCGCTACAAATCCTGCTTTTTATCCCTTTTATCCGGGCTGGGGAGTGGTTGATTGGAATCACGCCTGTCACCATCAATCCCTCGGATATCGCGATGATGTTTACCGAAGACGTCTCGGCCTCTATCTCGACTTATGGTGCATCTATCGCTTCGGGAATTCTCGTTTGGTTATTGCTAGCCCTACCTATGGGGTTACTGTTGCGCTACCCACTTCAATGGATTATTCACGCGATGGGTAATCGATCGGCGCATTAATGATATCAAAAAGAAAATGTTCAATGATTGTTCTGGCTATGTCTCGCAAAGTAGAAGAAATATAAAGGCCCTATTGAGAGTAGACACCCTCTCTTGATGCTTTGCATGGCTGTTATGGTGGTAGTCTGCAGTAAACGCATACCGAAAAAAAGCTGTCAATCTAACCCATATCACTCGACTATTAATCAACGGCTTTATACCCGCTGGGGGGTGTCTCATGACTAGACAGGTAAAACTTGCTGCCGCCCACGTGGCACCGGTATTTATGGATGCAATGGCCAGTGCGGAGAAAGCCGTCGAATGGATCAAAAAAGCGGGACGCGAAGAGGTGAACCTGGTGGTCTTCCCCGAGGTGTTTCTGCCGGGGTTTCCCTACTGGATCAACTGCTATGCGCCACTGCTGCAAACGAGCTTGAACACCCGTTATCAGCAGGAATCTGTCACTGTGGACGGCCCTGAGGTCGCGCTGCTAGTAGCGGCCTGTCGTGATGCAAATGTTTCCGTCGTCATGGGCGCCAGTGAACGCCGCGTCGAGGGCCGCACCTGTCATAACAGCGCCATTTTCATTACCCCGGAAGAGGGCGTTGTGGGCGTGCATCGAAAACTGCAGCCGACCTACGCCGAGCGCTACATCTGGGGGCAGGGCGACGGTTCTACCCTGATTGCACCGCAGATGCCGGTGGGTCGAGTAAGCGCATTATGCTGCTGGGAGCACACGATGAACTTGGCGCGTCAATCGATGATCGATCTTCAAGCTGAAGTACACGCCGCGCTTTGGCCGAGCCTGTCGACCATGGCGGGCTTCGAAACTCTTGCCGATCTGCAAATAGAGGCCATGATGCGCAACCATGCGTTTACGGGTGGAAGCTTTGTGGTGTCGGCTGCCAGCCCTGTCGATCAGGGTACGCTCGATTTTCTTGAGAAAGAGGCAGGCCCGCAGGAATTCCTGACAACCGGGGGCGGTTGGAGTGCCATCATTCACCCCTTCGCGCCCAGTGTGGCGGGACCGCATACCGGCAGCGAAGAGATACTGCTGGCGGCCGAGGTAGATCTCGATGAAATTCATGGCGCGAAAGTATGGTTGGACGGTACCGGTCACTACGCCCGCCCGGAAATTCTAAAGCTGGTAGTCGACCGCCGGGTTAAGGCGACCGTTGAGTATATCGACTAGCTAACGGATCATCCCCACCGGTCATGGCTGGGAGACCCACAGACGACCATTAGCCTCGGTGCTGAAGCTTCAATTTTCGAGCGTGGAGCGCCGCATGTTACAGACTGGAGGCGTATCGCCTTGTGGCTGACAGTGGTGCCACGCTCAGCGAGGAGATCTTTGATATCTCGATGGCTGAGATAGAATCGATAGCAGAGCCACACCGCGCAGCTGACGATTTCTGGAGGAAAGCGGGGTCGGGTAAAGGTATGCGTTGGCAGATGCTACTGTAATCGGCCCGTTAATGTGTCGGTACCCCCCGGAGGGCTACGTGTCGACCGTCAATAGTTTTTGCAAAAAAAAAGCCACCCGAAGGTGGCTTCTTACAACACTTGAGCCTCAGAACTCGTATCCGATAGTCACACCCACCTGACGGCCTGGTACTAGCTCCTGCCATGCGAAGGCGCCCGCATCATAGGCTCGTGCAATGCGGCCGTCACCCTCGAGAACATCAGTGCCGTAGACCATTAACTTCAGTGTACCTTGTGGTAGGTCACGAAGATAAGTAGCGCTCAGGTCGAGCTGATCGTGGGAATCAATATTGATGTCAGGACCTGTATCGTAGTTGTAGAAGGCGAATTCCGCAGCGCCCCAGAGGTCGCTCCGGTAGCTCCAGGTTCCTGATAGAACCAGTGTGCCACCAAGTACCGATGACGTGTGGTCTGCCATCAGGCTCAAGGTATGCTCTGGCGCATAAATCACCTGAGCTTGGTCAGAAATATCAACACCACCGAAGTCATACTTATCGAACTCGGTATCGAGATAACCGTAGGTAGCTCTGATATTCAGACTATCCGTGGGCACCCAAACTCCTTCGAATTCAATGCCTTGGTTGGTGGTCTCTGCGGCGTTGCGAATGAACGTGCAAGTTTGCGTTGCATCTTGGCCACACTGCGAACCGTCCGTAACCACAAACTGCTGCTTATCTTCATAAGTGGCATAGAACCCGGTCAGGTTTAGCTGCAATCGATCGGTGGGCTGCGTACGAATACCCAATTCCCAGCTACCCACTTCCTCGGGATCGTAAGGACCAACCGTAGCCTCATTGTTGCCCCGGCTATTAAAACCGCCGGCGCGGTAGCCCGTTGCGTAAGACAAATAGGCCATGCCCACATCCAGCTCACGCTGCAACACAAATCGGTAAGTGACATTCGAGTCTTCGTAGCTCGGTGTAAGCTGATTGGCGATAGGTGCCCCAGCTAGCCGATCGGGAGAGCTCGCATACTGCCGGTTATCCAAATCTTTGTTCTCGTCAGTCCAACGTAGGCCCGCCGTCACTGTCCAAAGATCATTGATGGCATAGTTAAGTTCGCCAAACAGGGCCAGTGCATCGGCATCCTGCGTGGTTTGGAAGTTGGAGCGGGGACCGGAAGTAATGAAGGCTTCCGTCTCAAGATAATAGACCCCGGCAACGACGTTAAGAGAGCCATCCCAGTCAGACAGGAACTGCAACTCGTGAGAGTTTTGCTCATAATCTTGCTGACGAAGCACTTCGAACAGCGGTTGGGGAGCACCCCAGGAATTGAAGTAAGCCTCCTCTTCAAAGGCCATTCTTCCGAAGATGTACTTAACGTCAAAACCATCACCTGAGTACTGTGCATTCAGGGTTAAGTTATCACCCCACATGAAGCTGCGGATCTGCTCAGAGGCGTTGGAGGTTTTATAGCCATTCTCCTCGGAAAGCGCGGCAGAATTTTCGTTACAGGCGCCACCAAAGGGCAAACCCAAGCCAGCTAGGGAACAGAAGACACTGTCGGTGGTGCCTGAAGCCACGACATCGGGAGGTTGAGTCCAGTGCTCGTAGTCGTCATAGGTGAGTGTGGCCGTTAAATTGTCAGTGAAGTCATAGCGAATAGCAGCACTCCAAACCTGAGAGTCACGGTTGTAAGGCCGCTCATTATTGGTGGTGTTGTAAAGATGAGAGTCCATCTCTAGATCGCGATATGAAAATTTGACCCCTCCCTTCTCACCGAGAGGCACATTGACAACGCCTTTAAGGTCTTGACGATCGTGGTCTGCAAACGTTCCCTCAAGCTTCACACCAAACTCACCTGTAGGCTGCGTTCGCTTGATGTTTACAACACCCGCAATGGTGTTACGACCAAAAAGTGTGCCCTGGGGTCCTCGCAAGACCTCTACACCCTCTATGTCAAAGAAATCGACAACAGCACCTGCGTTTGAGGCCATAAACACGCCATCGACGGAGATACCCACGGTAGGCTCGTAACTCTTTTCTAGGTCATCAAAGGCCATACCCCGAATGGAAGCACCAAGCGCCGCTCCCGACTGTGTCACTTGGTGTAGCTCAACGTTTGGTACTAATTTGGCGACATCAATGAGGGTTTGCACACCGCTTTGTTCTATTTGAGTCGGCGACAGTGCGGTCACAGCAACTGGAACATTCTGCAGCGATTCTTCGCGCTTTCTCGCGGTCACCACCACCTCTTCAATGAGGCTTGCTGATTCTTGTCCAAGGGATACCTGAGGTAAGCCGCCAAACACACTGGCCGTGGCTACTGCAGCCGCCAACGATGTATACCTTTTATTCACGGGGAAACTGGGGTGTTTATTCAGTCGCATAGCTGGATCTCCTTAGTATTATTACGCGTCCGCTCTTTACCGAGCTGGGAGCTGTTTTGTCTTGCAGAGCTGTACTCCTCGGGAATGGTCGCACAACTGCGAGGGGATTACAAACAATGTTGATTGTTTTTAAAGGCCCCCAGTCAGGGCGAAGACAAGGGGGTTGAACTCGACCTCTTTCAAGCCGGATCAACCGGCGAACAACACGCTAACAGTAGGGTATACAGCCACTTTGGCCCAAAATCCTAGCCAACCCGGGAGACCGCTGTTAAGCGCAGCATCCCGTAGGACAGTTCGTTATGGGTGTTGGAGGATGGCAAGATGTTGCCGTTGTGCCGGAGGGAAGTGTGGATCCAATACCTTACAATGCAACCCAAGACCTGCGCGCCTGCTCGCATGCCTTAGATAGTAAGGGTGCCACGGCTGACTGATGATGACGGTATTAGCTGAGGCATTAGCAGCCAAGGAAGGTTCCTCGCGCTCGATGTGTTTCCCTGCCCCTGCCGTAGGGTCAGCAGTAAACTCGTGGTGTATCAATGGCCTAAAAAATACCGCTGTTTTCCAACGGAAATTGCACTGACGTCGCCTGCGTCATATCATCAGCCGTGCCCGCCCGTCTTGGTCAGCGCAAAACAAGACGAATAGACGATCCATAACACGAAAAGGAATAAAAATAATGATGGTTTATGGCGTAGCGCTTGTTTCAGGCTGCCTACTATTAGCCATGGTAATAGGTGAAGCGCTTGGAGTAGCTCGCAGGGTGAATGGGCGGGTTCTGGCGCTGCTGGCCGGCGTTGTGGCGGTAGCGTTGAGTTTTGCGCTGGGACCTATCCTCAGCAAAATGGGCAAGGGCCCTGCTTCTGAAGATCAAGAAGAACAGGGAGCGGCATGGATTTGGTAGGGCTAGGAGCACGAGCCGTTCCTGATGAGTAGCATCTTGCAGACAGCGGGCTTTAAACTGCGATGGCGTGGTGTAGAGCGCTGTGGTGGGTATTTGGCCTGCGCTCAAGTTGTCACAATATGAGTGATGGCTTGGGAAGTGATAACACCGCGAGTGATGAAATCGCAAGAAATCGCTATTTGGATATTCTTCATCAATTCACGCTGCGCCAGTCGAGCCTAGAAAAACTCGAGGATATTGTTTGGAACATCGCGAAAACAGCGATCGCCGAGCTTGGCTTTGAGGATTGTGTGGTGTACCTCATAGGGGACGATGGCGTTCACTTGAAGCAGGTGGCAGCTCATGGCCCTAAAAATCCAGTAGATCGAGAAATCTATAATCAGATTACCATTCCAGTGGGTGACGGCATTGTTGGGCACGTCGCACGAACCGGTGAGATGCAACGTATTGATGATGCTCGCCTTGATCCTCGTTACATTGAGGATGATGATTTTAGGCTGTCGGAGTTAGCCGTACCGATTAGCCATCAGGGGCGTATCATTGGAGTGCTTGACTCAGAGCACCACGCGGCGAACTTTTTCTCTGACGAAGATGTGCGCCTCTTCACCACTATTGCCTCATTAGCCTCTACGCGCATTGACACGGCGTTGGCGATGGAGCGGTTGGAGAAAACCGTTCAGTACCTCGAGCAGGCACGGTCTGAGTTGGAGGAGCAAGCCGAAGAGCTGCGTGAAGCGCGACAAGCGGCCGAAGCGGCGTCAGTCGCGAAAACCCACTTTCTTGCCAACATGAGTCATGAAATACGGACGCCAATGACCGCCATTGTAGGGTTTGCTGACTTGCTCTCTAGAGATGACCTGGACAGACAGAATCGAGAGCAATGGCGAAACCAGCTAACCCAAAATGCCCGCTATCTGCAGGACCTTGTGGGTAACGTGCTTGATATGTCGGCCGTAGAGACTGGCGAAGTGTCCTTACATTTTGAGACGGTCTCTCTGGTCGAGGCGGTTACGGAGTCTGTCGATAGCCTTAAAGCGCGCGCAGACGCGAAAAATTTGCGTCTTGAGACGGTTCTAACGGGGCTGTTACCCGACGCTATTATTATGGATCGTGTCAGGTTCAAAGGAATTATTGTCAATCTGGTCAGCAATGCGGTCAAATATACTGAGCAGGGTGGCGTTACGGTGACCCTCTCGACAGAGCTCAGAGGTACTGATGCTGTGTTGTCCTTGGTGGTGTCAGATACGGGTATTGGCATTGATCCGATGCAACTGGATAATTTATTTTTACCCTTTAACCGGGTACACAATACACACCAAATGGCGGGTATCGAGGGCACTGGACTTGGACTTGCGCTCTCCCGCGAGATAGCTCATGTCCTCAAGGGTGACATTGTGGTGTCATCAGAGCGAGGTACAGGCTCTTCATTTACACTCACACTGCCGGTTGAGGTGCCTGCTGATATCTCTTGGACCGAGCAGCAGAGGGCTAATCCACTCTCGGTCAACTCTTGTCAAGTCACGACGGAAACATCAGCCGATCGCACTCAAGATTTGTGTGATCTAAGAATTTTAGTGTGTGAGGACAGCGTTTCCATCACCTCCTTACTTGAGGTTGTTCTCGGTGCGGCGGGTGCACTAGTGACCTTTTGTACTAACGGTAAGTCTGGCGTACGTTGGTTTGAAGAGCAGGTCGATGCGGGCAGGCCCCCTGATCTCATATTGATGGATATGCAGATGCCTATTATGGATGGTTACGAGGCAGCGGGTCACATTAAGCGGTTGCGACAGGATATACCTATTGTAGCGTTAACAGCTTTTGCGCGCGCCGATGATATCGATCGCTGCTTGGCCGCTGGCTGTGACTACTATCTCACCAAGCCTATACAAATTCAGACCTTTACTAAGGAGTTGTGCAGTATCTGTGCGCAGTTTGGCAAATGAGCGACGGCGTTAACTTTGGGCTTGTTTACGGTGATGGCGTTTTCACGTAAGGGTCGGTCGAGAGAACATTAAGGATCGGTCGAGGAAAAATGGTTGTCTGAGATGTTTGCAGTATAGGAAATATAAAAGCCCTAATGAGAGTAGACGCCCTCGCCCGTCTTGGTCAGCGCAAAACAAGACGGCTAGACGATCCATAACACGAAAAGGAATAAAAATAATGATGGTTTATGGCGTAGCGCTTCTTTCAGGCTGCCTACTATTAGGCATGGTAATAGGTGAAGCGCTTGGAGTAGCTCTCAGGGTGGATGCCAACGTGGGCGGTGTAGGTATCGCAATGCTGTTCCTGGTTTTTGCGAGCAACTCCGAGAAATTTAAGACGCTCACGGAAGGCGCGGCTGGTGGTGGCATTACATTCTGGAGCGCGATGTATATTCCGATCGTCGTCGCCATGGCCGCTCGACAAAATGTAGCCGCCGCGGTGGACGGGGGGGTTCTGGCGCTGCTGGCCGGCGTTGCGGCGGTAGCGGTGAGTTTTGCGCTGGTACCTATCCTCAGCAAAATGGGCAAGGGCCCTGCTTCTGCAGATCAAGAAGAACAGGGAGCGGCGTAATGGAACTGATTGAAACCGTCTTTGTTCGGAATAATGTAATCGTTGCATTTGCCGTTATTGGCGTAACTATTTGGGTTTCTTATTTCTTCGCTGACAAGCTCACCCATGGGCGCATTCATGGCTCTGCCATTGCAATCGCGCTGGGTTTGCTTGCCGCTTATTTCGGTGGAGTTACTACCGGCGGCAATGCGGGTGTAGCCGATGTAGCATTGCTGGGCGGAATTGGACTTATGGGTGGCGGGATGATGCGCGACTTTGCCATCGTGGCAACCGCGTTCGGTGTACACCTGAGTGAACTTAAAAAGGCTGGCATTGCCGGCGTAGTCTCCATTTTTGCCGGTGTCATTGTGTCGTTTGTAGTCGGCGCGGTGATTGCCATAATGTTTGGCTATACCGACGCAGCTGACATTACAACTATTGGCGCCGGTGCTGTCACCTATATCGTCGGTCCGGTCACCGGGGAAGCAATTGGCGCAAGCGATGCTGTGATTACACTGAGCGTTGCAGCTGGATTGGTGAAATCGATAGTGGTTATGATCGGCACCCCTTTGGTCGCCAAACATATTGGCTTGGATAATCCGCAATCTGCTATGGTGTTCGGCGGGCTTATGGGTACGACCAGCGGTGTTGCTGCCGGGCTAGCCGCAACTGATCCAAAGCTAGTGCCTTATGGTGCAATGACGGCGACGTTTTACACTGGCGTAGGATGTCTGTTAGGTCCATCCATTCTGTATTTTATTGTCAGTGCATTTTACTAGAAAGTTAAACTTTGAAAATGAAAAGAATAACGGAACGCATAGTGTCAGAAATCCCTTTCCCTTATCTACACAATCACAGTGAACGCATCGCTTTGGTTGAAGGTGAAAATACCTACACTTACAGCGAAGTGAATGCCCGTATTAATCGTTTCGCCAGTGGACTGCTTGCAGATAAAGATGATCTGCAAGAGGAACGAATTGCATTCTTTATGCCGGCAAGCCTTGATTATGTCGCCACCATGCAGGGTGTGTGGCGAGCGGGTGGCATTGCAGTTCCGCTAAATGTGGCCTCTGCTGTGTCCGAGCTGGATCACTATCTCAGCTGCGCCAGTGTCACTCGCCTGGTCGCTAATCCTGAATATCAAGAATCACTGAAAAATGTGTGTGCGTCTCTCAATATTGAGCTGGTCTCTGTCGACGATGTGTTGGTAGATGAGCTTGTGCCTCTTCCGGAATTATCACTCGATCGAAGAGCTATGATGTTGTTTACATCAGGTACAACTAATAAACCCAAAGGGGTAGTTAGCACTCACAAAACTATTCGAGCGCAGATAACTACGCTGATTGATGCATGGGAATGGTCTGAGGATGACGTCATTCCTTTGTTTTTACCACTGCATCATGTTCATGGAATTATTAATATTTTGAGCTGCGGCCTATGGGCCGGAGCTACAGTCCACTTGTTTGCCAAATTTGATGTCCCAACATTGTCCAGTCAGATCGCTGCTGGTACTTACAATGTGTTTATGGCCGTGCCCACAATCTATGTAAAGCTGATTCAATATTTCGACACTATTGATCCCGCGGAAGTACGACAAATCTGTGATGGGTTTAAGGCTATGCGTCTTAACATATCTGGATCTGCTGCCTGTCCAGTGAAGCTGTTTAACCAATGGCAGGACTTAACTGGGCAAGTTTTATTAGAACGTTACGGCATGACCGAAATTGGCATGGGTATCTCTAACCCTTATCACGGCGAACGCCGAGCTGGTGCTGTGGGGCAGGCATTACCAGGAGTTGAATGTAAATTGTTCGATGAATATGACAGCCCTATTACGGAAGAAGCCGTCGCTGGAGAGATTCGTATTAAGGGTGAAAATGTTTTCCTGGAGTACTGGAATAACGCAACCGCTACCAAAGAAAGTTTTAGGGATGGCTGGTTTTGCACTGGTGATGTCGCGGTACTCGAAGATCATTATTATCGGATAATGGGCCGATCTTCTGTCGACATCATAAAAACGGGTGGGTACAAACTTTCTGCACTTGAAATTGAGGGCGTGCTGCTTACCCATGACGATATTGCAGAAGTCGCAGTAATCGGTGTGGCCGACGATACCTGGGGTGAAGCAGTTACCGCATTTATTGCAGTCAAAGCAGGCACTACCCTAGAGTATGAGGCCTTAAAAGAATGGTGTGATGGCAAAATGTCATCTTACAAAATCCCGAAATCGCTAGTCCTCATAGATGCCTTGCCAAGGAATGCCATGGGTAAGGTAACAAAACCAGCACTCAAGGAAATGCTCTAGGCTTTCAGTTCTTTCCCTTGCACGGAGTCTTTGGGCTCCAGAATCTCAAATTAGTCTAGTGCACTGGCCACGTACCGACTACGCTAGTGCGTTCCTGCGCTTAACGCTATAAAACGCACCGCGGCCGCCCATCTGATGTTGAGTGGTCCGCTCCGTTGAAAATCGAGGTTCTTGGCCAACCATTTTTTAGCCAGCTGATGCTGATTTTCGCCCGCGTGGCATCGGCTTGGTAACCCTAAAACCGTCTAGTGGCGATCGCCCTGTTGTTCAGGGCCAACGTGTTTTCACTGCATTTCTGCCTGACTCTTTGGCCGCGTAAAGGGCCTTATCTGCTCTGACGACAATAATGTCTTCAAAGTCTTCGCCGACAGCTGACCGGCTGACACCGATGCTGACGGTTATTGGTGGTATGTTAGGGTCATTCATTTCACTGACAGCGCGCCTGAGACGCTCGGCAAAGCCAGTCAACGCGGTTTTTTCCGCGCTGCGTGTAATCACCATAAGTTCCTCGCCCCCCCAGCGTACTAAAACGTCGTCATCCCGGGCGGTGGCTCTGAGGGTATCGCTTATGATACGCAAGGCTTTATCACCCACGTCGTGACCGTAGGTGTCATTCACTTGCTTAAAATGATCAATATCTAACAGTAAAATACCAAATTGTTGTCCCGCAACAGTCCAGTTAGTCACGATCACGTCTAGCCCTCGTCGGTTCAGCAGTCGGGTCAACTTGTCGGTATTGGCCTCTCTTTCAAGGAGCGTTAATTGAAGTGCTGAATCTTCTAAGGCCCGTTGCTGATCTGAAAACTTTGCCAGATAAAATGTGTAGGCACCTAAGCATAGCGATATCACGATACCCAATCGCCAGTCATTAAAATGAATGCTCTGCATTTCTGGTCGTTGACTCCCGATAACGACCGATGCGCCCATGATGGCGGCAGACATCATGCCAATGAAGATGCCCCGTCGACGGCCTTCAAACAGGGCGACAATGAATAACACTAAAGGGATATAAACTAGTCCAGTTAAAACAGCGGGGGGTACATCGGTTGGCGGGCTGAGTAGCCAGCCGGCGACAAATCGCCCTTCTATAATGAGTAAAGCCAGTAATATAAACCTGCGGTTGAACCGCGTCGGGATACGCTGCCAATGCCACCACCAAAGCAACAGGCACACAGCGACGAAAATAGCGAAAGCCACAGAGATGCTAGAAACAGAGTCAAAAATGAATAGTCCCGCTATGGATAAGACGACAGCGGTCACCCCACCGATCGCTGCGAGCACGCGGGTCATTTCAAGCGCTAACTGATGATTTGAACCAATGGGGGGATTTCGTCGCTCCCCTTGCACCATCTCGCTTAATACACCTGCCTTGGCTGTTAATCTATGAAAATTAACGCTCGTCTCCTCTGCGTACGTCATTCTATATGGAGGGTCACAAGGCTTGGCGACTGTCGCTGCCTCGCTCAACGCTTTCTCTAACGGTTATCCGACCAAGGGGCAATTGACTACTGGTACTCAGCCGAAGTAATGAACTGACTAAAAGTTTCACACCATACAACCACAGTACTGTACTGCGTAATATCGACAGTCGAGGGTACAGGCACGATGAAGTTATCAAACGTCCTAATGTCACCAACGCGCACCATCGTTGTTTTGAGCCGATTGAAATCGGCTTCTGTTTCAACAAACTCAGGCGAGAGATAAAGCTTATAGTCAGGCCCCGGAGCAAGCTTACCTCGATGAGAAATTACATCATTGGTAACCGATATCATGCCTTCACCCCAATGGAATGAATCGCTATCTTTTAAATCGCGTCGGAACTCGCCATTAAATAGGGCGTCAGCTGCAATCGTATTAATTTCCTGCACGTCTGGTGCATCCGGTGCAATCAAGATAGGTAGCGTATAAATACCCGCAGCGAAGCCAATACCAGCGAAGGCTATATGGGAAACGGTTAGAATGATGACGCGTCGTATATCCATAGGTTTTTCTCTAAAAACGACAGTGTACTGAAAGGCACTTATGCGCAATTGTAAAACGAAAACTAGCGTTTAATACCGCCAATGAGGCTACTACAAGCGCCCGATGATAGCTATGTCACACACAATCGGCCAGCGCAAGCATCGGACAACCGGTTCACGCGGATCCACGAAGGGGGTTAGTTCGCGGGCCGATGGGAGCGGCGGGTGCTCAGTGCGGCAAGTGTCAGTAGTATGCAGGCAGCAATGCCTATGTAGGTTGCCGGTGGCATGACCGCCCCCGTCACTTGGATGACCGGTTTAAATATCCATGCATTGAGTACGATCAAAAATTGCTCTAGCGCCGCCGCCCACAAAAATAAAAATACGCCTTGCTTGTTCCATAGCACGGTCAACATAGCGAGCAAGCCAATGGCGAATTGCGTCGCCCCCGCCCATGCAAAGAGCGACACGATCGTAGGGCCGTCAAAGTTGAGATTTATACCCGCGATGGTACTTGCGCCACCATCTGAGGCCAGCATGTGCCACCCGCCAGTGAGTACCCTGGCCATGCCGTAAAGAAAAAGAATCGCTAGAGGGAATCTGCTCATAGTGTGATTCGGGTCGTCATATATTAGTCTCTAACGGGACAGTTCATTGTTTTCATCCTCTCAGTGTCAAGCGCGCTGGTAGAAAAGTGTGTGGCGTCAGCCACGATGGTACCAAATGACCTGATTCACTAAGAGATAGTTCTGCTACTGTTAAACTGAAGTACAGGAGTATCATCATGAGCATGTCAAACACAGAAAAGACGGTCAAGGAAATACGCCGTAACACCCGGCGCGAGTACGGCCGAGGCGGAAGGAAATTGCGCCGCAATGGCCGTTGCGCAGCTACGTGATTTTCTCGAGCACGGCAATATCAAAAACTCCGTCAATTTTCCCGCAACAGAGTTGGCTCGCGGGCATGGCAACACGCGTGCGCGCTTAACATTTACCAATGAAAATAAGCCCGCAGTGCTTGGAAAAGTACTCTCTATATTTGCGGACCATGAAATCAATATTGTCGATATGGTCAATAAAAGCCGCGATGATATTGCCTACAATATTCTCGACATTGGTCTTCAGCCTAGCCAAGAGACGATTGATGCGGTGCGGAGTATTCCCGCCGTGCTAAATGTGCGGCTTCTGTCGGGACGTCACTACACAAGAAATGTTGCGCTATCCCACACTTGAGTATAAAGCCGACATTGCTGCATATTATTAGCTTAAAGACGGTGGCACCGTAGAGGTGCCTAGTCAGTTGACGGTAGTGAATCTACATAATACTCTGCGTTACACTAACCATTGGCTTAAACCAAGTAAACGATGAGCCATATCGCAAAGTCATTTAACTAAACTAGGGAACTTGGATATGTTCACGAAGACAATAATCACTAGCGCCGTACTGTTAGCACTTTTTTCGACCGGTGCGTCTGCCGCTTTACCGTCAAGTGTCGAAGGCATCGCATCTGAAGGGTTGATTCAAATTGCAACCACGGGTAATCCCGAGGGGCTCCACACTGAGCTAGGTGGCGAAGTAACCGAGTCAGGTGTAGTCGCAGACACCGTAGGACAGGCAACACTGAATGGTTTGCTGAGTGTTTCAGAAAATGAGCATTTAGCGCCAATGGCTTTGGTCGTTGATGGCGTTATCTACGCCATGGTGGCACCCACAATTACAAAAGATAACTTTATCTTGATTACTGAAGATGGTGTCGCCCGTCGTATGGATGTGGGCAACTCCGAGGGCACAAACGAGCCGTATATCGTCACTGAAATTGATCCAAATGCGTTGCCTACAACGGTAATGGGCACTGCGTCTGCTGGGTTGATCCAACTGGCCACAACAGGCAACCCTGAAGGCTTATACGCGGAACTTGGTGGTGAGGTAGTTGCATCTGCGATCGTTGGCGAAACCGCGGGACAAGCGTCTGTCGACGCGTTGCTGATGCTTGATCAGGATGAGCACCTAGCGCCAATGGCTTTGGTCGCACCAACAGGCGAAATTTACGCCATGGTTGCGCCAACCATCACCAAAGACAACTTCATTATTGTCACGGCCGCTGGGGAAGCTGTGCGGATGGATGTTGGCTTTGTGGAAGGCACAAACATGCCGTTTCGAGTCACCGAGATTGTTTCTGACGGTGGCACAGCTTGGTACGTTGAGTTCTGGAACTGGCTAACTGGCGCGTAACTCTGTGCACTGATTAGCTGACAACGCGGCAGGGCCACAAGCCTTGCCGTTTTTTTTGTCTGACAACTTAACATCTAGGATCTCCTATGAAGACATTGACGTGTAATACGCTGGCACGAACGTTGCTCATCGCGCTACCCTGGCTCGCGGGATGTACTCACGCCGCTGAATTCCAGAAGATCGACATAGATTTTACGATTGCCTGGGATCAGGATGTCCACCCATTCACCGGTGCAGCGGCCATCGATGTCGACGGCGATAATGTCGATGAGGTATTTATTGGCGGCGGCAACAATCAGGCAGACCGTTTATACCGATACATTAACGGCGAGCTGGTCAATACCATAGCCAACACCGGGTTATCGAATGTAGAGGCAGCACATGGCGCAGTATCCTTCGATATGGATAGCGATGGTGATGTAGATCTAGCGGTGGCGCGAGCCACCGGCGTGTATCTATACGTTAACAATGGTCTAGGGGTTTTCGAGGAACAGCTGATCCCGGTGCTGAACCAGCCGGCAGAATCAGAGCCGTTTCAAGTAGCCGTGACCGATGTCGATCGAGATGGCGATGTGGACTTGTATATTAGTTACTTCGTCGCGTTTCCTCAATTCAGGTCAGCGACCTTTAACGACCCAAGTCATGCAAAGCTCAATCGTCTACTGCTGAATAACGGTGATATGACGTTTACCGATGTCACTGAAGCGGCAGGAGTCGCCAGCAGCGCTAACTCTTTTGGTGCAATATTTTTGGATTTAAATGGTGACTTCTATGATGACCTCATCGTGGCGCAAAATACGTGGCAAGTAGAGATTTTTGAAAACAATCAAGATGGTACTTTTACATTGCGACCGATTGATACCGGCTACGGATTTTGGATGGGTATTGGTGCTGGCGATATCGATAACGACGGTGATCAAGATCTATTTTTCCCCAATGTAGGCGGATCGATCCTGCCGTTATTTACTCAGGGAGATATTCGTCCGGACCAGCGACATACGCATGACTGGGCACTACTGCGAAATGATGGCAACTTTAACTTCACCGATGTGACTGACGAATGGCGCATAAACAAGGAGGGGTTTGCCTGGGGTGGCGTCTTTGAGGACGTTAACTTAGATGGAAAACTGGATCTTTTTGTCGCTCAAAATTATATTAAATGGCCCGTTCATGCCGTGTGGAAACTTCCGGGCAAAGCATTCTTACAAACGACAGATGATCGGGGTAATGCTGTTTTCATTGATAGTCCCGACCTGGGACTGAAAAACAAACATTACGGCCAGTCATCGCTATTTGTAGACCTCAACGGTGATGCTCGACTGGATTACTTTTGGATCAACATGGGTGATCAACAAAGCGCTTATTTAAATACGAGTAGTGAGAATTTCGTGTCATTTAGATTACCCGATGACATTGCGCATTTAGGAACCGAAATTGTCATTGAGACGTCGCAAGGCCAGAGCTATACCCGAAAGCTCATTGCCGGCCAAGGCTACCTTACCGACCAAACAAGCGAACTCGTCTTCGGTTTAAAGGGCATTGATGCTGTCGACCGTGCCGTGGTTAGCTGGCCTGATGGCACTAACACTATCCTACTCAATCCCGAGATTAACCGGCGCCATGGGTTACGCCGACCCGCGCCCTGAGTTGCCATGGGTTGCCATGGGTTTGACCGCGTTTCCACGAACCTCGCGGATGCGCTTAGCAAATTCCCAAGCGACTTTTACTACTTAAGTCGCTGTAGGGGCATCCTTTACGCCAGCACTAGCGTCGCTGCTGCCCCGTTTTGCGCGTGTTAGTCACTCACCGATACCCAATTTTCACTGCCATCAAGCATGTCAGCAATCCACTGACTGACCACGACACCACCCACCTCTCGATTGAACTGTGCCTGAATAAAGGTGTGGCTATTGCCATCGGCAATTAAACTACGGAAGCGATCGGGATAAGCCAATTCAATGTCCTCCATGGCAGGTATGAGGGCCGCCTCAAAAGCCTCGCCACCTATCCCTAAGAACGTGTCTGCAATGACCGAATCTTGCTTGGTGCTCATAAAGCCCATCCGTAGATTCGAATCTTGCGCAAGCTGATATTGGTGATACCCCGTCAGATGACCCTCTGGCGTAATGCAATCGTCGCAACTTTCGGGGATGAATGCGGTGGCGTTCCACTCTGCGCTCACAAAGTCAATGTAACCGGGAAAGGCAATTCCCACCCCCGAGTCATTGACTAACTCAATGGGCGTGTCGGGGAACAGCTTGCGCACGAGCGGCAGTGCATAGTCAGTCCCATAACCACCCGCACTATTTCCGGTCAGCAAAATCTTACCGGGTGCGGGAAAAGTATTTCCGGCCACATCGAGTGCCGCAGAAAGATTACGCAGCCCGCGGTGATAGCGGTCAATGATGCCGTCGCCGTCGTCGTCATAATCAATGTCCCCAGAAAATACCGAGCCGTCGCAATAGGGTAAATAAGCGACGTTGAAGTCTGCCGCTGGGTTTTGTGCATTGTCGGGATTCAATATGCCAAATTCTGGTATGCCGGGCGCTGCCTCGGAGGTCGCCTGACAGAGCAGGCTAGTACACGCGCCGCCGCCTTGGAGAAAAATCATTAGCTCATCACCCGTGCCTTCCCGGGTTGCCATGGTGTACTCACCTCCACGGAGGCATAGGGGACCATCACCGGTGCCAAAGGAATGCTGAATAAGGCTACCCGTCGGCTCGGACATCATGGGCGTGAACTCGCCTAAATAGTTAGCTACGCCTTGGTCATAGAGCTCTTCAAAAGGGATTGGCTCAGGCTCGGGCGCCGGTTCAGGAGCAACCCCCACCGGGGGAGGCGGCGCGTCATTAGATGTCGAATTAGAACCTGAACACGCCATCAGTATGATCGCGCTACAGGCAATGAAGCATCCTTTAATCCACAGTCCGGCGGTGGGCATATCTATACTCTCTCTTTTACTCGTGTTGTGTTAATACGACAGCGCACTCAAACAGACCACTTCCAGGGCAAAGGCCCCGGTTCGCCGGTCTCAAGCAGGGCACGGGGAGGATGAAGGATCGCATTTTTCGCCCGTTCACTGCGAGGCCTGCCGGGAGCCGTAGTTTCGCCTTTTTTTGGGGGGCCGGCTTGTTCATTGGCGGTAGGCAACGTAACGTAATGAGGCTGGGCGCGCAGTCGCTCTGAGACGAGGAGACCTCATGACCACCACAGCTATCCTCACCGACCACCCGGTGCTCTCACCGTATATCGTCGTCAAAGGCGCAGCCGACGCTATGGTGTTTTATGAAAAGGCTTTTGGTGCCGCCGAGGTTTTTCGCCTCACCTTCCCGGATGGCGCCATCGGGCATGCGGAGCTCGCGATCGGCGCGAGCCGCTTGATGCTCGCCGAGGAGTTTCCCGATTTTGGTGCTCTCAGCCCAATCAGCGTCGGGGGCTCGCCGGTGTCGATGCAGCTCTACGTGCAGGACGTCGACCAGACCGTCGCCGACGCCGTGGCGCTGGGTGCGACGATTCTGCGTCCCGTCAAAGACGAGTTCTACGGAGATCGCACCGGCATGATCGCTGACCCGTTCGGCCACAAATGGCATCTCTCGAGCAGGCGCGAGAACCTGACCCCCGAAGAGATGCAAAGGCGCATGGATACCCTGTCCGAGGCGTGAGTCGGCGTGCTAGCGCGCCCCGTCACGCTAACAGCCTGCCGCTTGAAACACGGCCATATACTTGTTTTGCGGCCGATCCTATACTTGTGCCCAACTAACCATGTAGATGTGCCACACAGGGGCGGCTAGCGATGAACAACCGACAGATGACACTGGCATTGATCGCCGCGCTTATGGGGGCGGTACCCGTCGCTGCAACGCATGGTCAGGAACACACTGAGCTGAAGCACAAGCGCGATATTTACCGCCAATACACCCCGGACAATTTTGATGACGGCGGCCCGATTAGTCATTATGCCTGGAAAAATTTCTCGGCTTTTTTCCCGCACGCGGTGATTGCCCGCACCGGACCCGAGCGCAAACTCGAGCGAACGTTAAGAGCCGATGTGGCAAACTTTGCGGTCACCGTAGAGGGCGCTGAAACCACCCTGCATGCGTATGTCGCCAACAGCCCGTTGATAGACGGCATGATTGTTTTATCGGCCGGCAAGGTTGTTTACGAGGCCTATCCCCGCATGGAAGCCCACGACAGGCATTTGGGCTGGTCGATTACCAAAGTCTATATTTCAACCGCGCTCGCCGCGCTTGAGATGCAAGGCAAGGTTGACGTGGACCAACCGGTGGAGACCTATGTACCAGCGCTTGCCGGCACTGACTGGGCGGGCATCAGTGTGCGCAACATTGTCAACATGGCGTCGGGTATTGCTTGCCTGGACAGCGACGGCTACCAAAACACCCGTTCCTGTATCTACCAATTTGAGGAAACGCTCGGCTTGACCGCGCCGCACAATCCGCCGATTGATACACTTGATTTGATCAAATCTATGAAGCGTCACCGGACGGCGGGGACAACCTATGAGTATGTCTCGCCAGATACCTACGTGTCAGGGCAGGTGATAGAAAACGTCACTGGCCTGCCACTGACCGTCGCGTTGCAACGTCTAATTTGGGACAACGTAGGCGCGGAAGCAGACGGTTTGATGATGATTAGCCCCGAAGGCAACGCCGCCGCTCATGCGGGACTTTCAGCACGCCTGCGTGATGTGGCGCGCTTTGGTCAAACGTTCACTGCCGGTGGCTTTGACGTCATTGGCAAAGACCACATGGATGACTTAGCGAGTGACAAGGGGGTCAAATTTAGCCCTGAGCAACGGCTTGGAATGAAGGCTACTTGGGGCGACGACCTGCCTAGCCATGCCGCCTGGCAGTGGGATATGATCTGGCCCGACGGCATGATGTTTAAGGGCGGCTACTCTGGTCAGGGCATTTTTGTTGCGCCCAAGCAAGACATTGTCATTGCTTTTTTTGGCACTGCAGATACGCAGGGTAACCACCATGACTTGCTGACAGTCTCTCGGCAGCTGTCTGCGTCGGGGCTGCTTGACGCGAACTGAGACCACGACGTAAACCGGTACCACCCTATAGGACACCTAAACGGCCTGCCGTTGCGACTCAGCCAGTGGCACCCCTGCGATTAGGGCTCAATCTGAATACAGTCGGCATCAATTATCTCGGACTCCCCGACACTGCCGACGGCCCACCAGCCCAGCCTTATGTACTTGCGCTCTTGGTAAGTGCCCGCCTCCCGGGCGACGCACACCGGGAAAAACGGCTGTGCGGTATCTGCCAGTGGCAGCGGCTCGTGGGTGCTGCACCCGGGGCCGAGTGCCATAGCCACCAGCAACACATAGGGCTGTATGGCGCCCGACGCTGTGTTGATCATCGCTTGTCGCATCCTGTGACTACCTCCACCGCTACGTCGGCCAGTATAAGCAATAATCAATGGGGTGTTGGCAAGAAATTGACTCGCATCCTGTAGGTCCCAGCCCCGAAGAGGGTGCTTTAGCGTCATTGATTATCTTGGTACTAGGCATTAGGCGGGGTGCCACAGCCGTTGTCACACTGAAAATGCCCCGGCACCGTTTGCTTGCGTTCAAGCGTTGAACGGGTTAGTTTGTTCAGTCGTTGAACGCACAGCTGCAGGCTGTGTCCAGAGGGTGCGCAATGCACACCCTGCGGTAGCCTGCCCGAATGAAAAACCCCCTTGAAAACCGACAAGCGAAAACCGTATGAGCGAAGACCGCCAGTTAAAGGCCATGCGCCTATTGGAAGACGACCCCACCATGACCCAGCGGCAGCTCGCCGAGGCGCTGGGTGTGAGCCTGGGCGCGGCCAACTATTGTTTGAAGGCCCTCGTTGAGAAGGGCTGGGTCAAGCTCGAGAACTTTCAGAACAACCCCAACAAGCTGGGGTATTTGTATTTACTGACGCCCCAGGGCTTGTCGGCAAAGACGGCGCTGACGGCGCGGTTTTTGAAGCGCAAGCTGGCGGAATACGAGGCGCTGAAGGTCGAGATAGAACAACTGCGAGAGACCCTTGATGCCGGCTGATCTAGGAAGCCCTGTGAAGATTGCGGTCGCCGGAGCGGGCTATGTGGGTCTGGCAAACGCGGTGCTTCTCGCCCAGCACAATGAAGTCGTCGTCACTGACATTGATAGCCCGCGTGTGGCACTGATTAACGCACGCACATCGCCCTTTGAAGACCGCGAGTTGGAGCGGTACCTCGCTAACGCTGTGTTGAATCTATCGGCGACGACCGAGCCCGAGGTCGCCTATCAAGATGCCGACTTTGTGATTGTGGCCACGCCCACCGACTATGACCCGGTGAGCAACCAGTTTGATACCCGCTCGGTGGAAGCGGTAGCCAGT